>Ga0114904_1000258_pt1 | contig 30536 bp, 26 predicted proteins | sample MalvirDeepMed_s6_FD_83498 | JGI IMG/M metagenome (GOLD analysis project Ga0114904, IMG submission 83498) | Marine viral communities from the Global Malaspina Expedition - Malaspina viral metaG DeepMed_s6 | ecosystem: Environmental > Aquatic > Marine > Oceanic | place: Mediterranean Sea... | reverse complement strand
TAACCGCTTGACGCCCCCGCGGCGGGGCCCTAGAGAGTGCATCACTCTGGCGAGTTGGCGGAGTGGTGACGCAGCGGATTGCAAATCCGTGTACACCGGTTCGATTCCGGTACTCGCCTCCATCCCTTCATGATGGCTTCGAACCCCTTGCTTTGCATGCAAAGCGAGCGGGTTTCGGCATGCCCCACCTACGCGTCGGCTCCCCCCTTTCTCACCGGAGACGGGCAAGGTGCCCGAGACCCGGCACCGGGACCCGCCGTCGCCGCATGATGGTTCCGCGCAGAGCACAGGTGCGGCGGCGCCGCGAAGGATGCCGCCAGCCCTCAGGCGCGCCGCGGCACGCCCGGGAGGGCGCAGAGCATTTCGTAGAGGTAGTTCGCCGCGATCACCGAGGTGTTGCCGGCCGGATCGTAGGGCGGCGAGACCTCGACCAGATCGCACCCCACGAGGTCGAGCCCGGCGCAGCCACGGATGATCTCGAGCCCCTGCATGGTGGTCAGCCCGCCGACCTCGACCGTGCCGGTGCCGGGCGCGAAGGCCGGGTCGAGGCTGTCGATGTCGTAGGTCAGGTAGACCGGGGCATCACCGATCTTGGCGCGGATCTCGGCCATCAGCGGCGCCAGCGACTTGTACCAGCACGCCTCGGCCTGGATGCAGGTCCAGCCCTGCTTGCGGCCCCAGTCGAAATCATCGGCGGCGTAGCCGGTGCCGCGCAGACCGATCTGGAACACCTTGTCGTTGATCAGGCAGCCATCCTCCCAGGCCCGGCGGAACGGGCAGCCATGGGCGACGGTCTCGCCGAACATCTCCGCGTTGGTGTCGGAATGCGCGTCCACGTGGATCAGCGCCACCGGCCCGTGGCGCTCCTTGATGGCGCGCAGGATCGGCCAGGTCAGCGTGTGATCGCCGCCCAGCGTCAGCGGGATCGCCCCATGGGCAAGGATGCCGCGGTAATGCTCGGTGATGATGTCGACGGATTTCTTGAGGTCGAAGAGGTTGATCGGCACGTCCCCGATATCGGCCACCTGCAGGTGCTCGAAGGGTGCTGCACCGGTGGCCATGTTGTAGGGCCGGATCATCCGGCTCTCGTCGCGGATCTGGCGCGGGCCAAGCCGGGTGCCGGGGCGGTTCGAGGTGCCGATATCCATCGGGATGCCGACGAAGCAGGCATCGAGCCCCTCTGCGCTCTCGGCGGCGGGCAGGCGCATCATGGTGGCGGGACCGCCGGTGCGGGGCATCTGGTTGCCCCCGAGGGGCTGGTTCAGGCGGCGCTCGGTCAACGCGGTCTCCTTGCTTGCGGGGCGGCATGCGGGCGGCCCGTTGTGATCCGTTCGGCGCCTCGGAGCCGGTGCATCAGAGCCCCCCCGCGCAGAGCCAGCCGGTGATGATTTCGCGCAGCCGCTCGCCCGGGACGGACGGAGCCGACGGGAGATGGCCGCCATGCGCCAGCCGCTCTGACAGATCGGTGAGGCGCTTCATCGAGAGACTAAAAGCCCCGGCATCGGCATCGGCATCGGCATCGGCATCGGCATGATAGGGACCCTCGATCAGAAGGCCAACCCAGACGATATCGCCCGAGATCAGCCGCCCCGAGGTGGCCGAACTCCTGCCGGATGTTGCAGCGGCAGACGTCGTGGACAGAGGCGCGTCGATCAAGGGGACACCGTCCTCAAGCTTGCGCTGGCGATCAGAGGTCCTCGGGCGGATTGCGGGTCAGGCCGACGGTTTGCCTCGGGCAGGACGATGGCGCGACCGCTGCGGGCCTGGCTCCACGCCCGGCGCCCTGCCCGGCCAGCCTAGAAGAAAAGGCCCCGCCTTTCGACGGGGCCTTTTCCATGTCAGGACCAATGTCAGACCGAAGCGCGTCCCAGCAGCCGCTCGAGCGGGTCGTGCTCGGCCACCAGATGCCCACCGCCCACATCATCGAGCCGCGGCACGTAGACCGCTTCTTCGCCGTCCGTCAGCTTCGAAGGCAGGAAGCGCAGCGACGCGCGCGGGTCGAGCGGCGAGGGCAGCTCGCCGGGGATGCGGATCCGGGCCCTGGCGCGCTCGGCCTCGGGGTCCGGGATCGGCACCGCCGAGATCAGCGCCTGCGTGTAGGGATGGCGCGGCGCGTCACAGACCGTGCCGGCATCGCCCAGTTCGACGATGCGCCCGAGATACAGCACCATGATCCGGTTCGAGATCGCCCGCACCACCGACAGATCGTGGCTGATGAACAGCATCGACATGCCGAACTCGGCCTGTAGCTCCTTCAGAAGCTGCACGATCTGCGCCTGGATCGACACGTCGAGCGCGCTCACCGCCTCGTCACAGATGATCAGCCGCGGCCTCGTGATCATCGCCCGCGCGATGCCCACCCGCTGGTTCTGCCCACCCGAGAGCTCGTGCGGGTAGCGGTTGTACATGATCGGATCGAGCCCGACCCGCTGCATCATCGCCACCACCGCCTCGCGGCGCTCGCGGCCTGTCATCTCGGGGCGGTGGGTCTTCAGCGGCTCGGCGATGGAGTCCGAGATCGTCAGCCTCGGGTCGAGGCTCGCCAGCGGATCCTGGAAGACGATCTGCAGATCCTTGCGCTCGCGGGTGAGCGCCTTGCGGTCCATCTCGTTCAACGGCTTGCCCAGCCACGAGACCGCGCCTGCCGAGGGCTCGATCAGCTGCAGCACCGCGCGCGCGAGCGTGGACTTGCCACAGCCCGACTCGCCCACGATGCCCAGCGTCTCGCGCTCCTGCAGGGAGAAGCTCACGCCGTTCACCGCCTTGAGCGGCACCTTGCGACCGAACAGCCCGCCCTTCTGGTGGATGTCGAAATGCACCTTGAGGTCGTCGACATCGAGGATCGTCTTGCCGCTCACCTGCCCCGGCGCATCGCCGGTATCGATGCGCGGCATCGCCTCGAGCAGCTTGCGGGTGTACTCGTGCTCGGGCGCGGCAAAGATGCGCTCCACCGGCCCCTCCTCGACGAAGGCGCCCTTGCGCATGACCTTCACCCGGTCGCACATCCGCGCCACCACGCCCATGTCGTGGGTGATCAGCGCGATCGCCGTGCCCAGTTCGGTCTGCAGCCGCGCCATCAGGTCGAGCACCTCGGCCTGCACCGTCACGTCGAGCGCGGTGGTCGGCTCGTCGGCGATCAGCAGCTTGGGCTCGCAGAGCATGGCCTGCGCGATCATCACGCGCTGTCGCATCCCGCCCGAAAGCTCGTGCGGGTACTGGTCGAGCCGGCGCTCGGCCTCGGGGATCTGCACGCGGTTGAGCCAGTCGAGACAATGCTTGCGCGCCGCCGCGCCGCGCAGCCCCTTGTGGACCCGCAGCACCTCGGCCATCTGCACGCCGATCTTGAGATGCGGCGTCAGCGCCGTGAGCGGATCCTGGAAGATCATCCCCACGTCGGCGCCGCGGATGGCATTGAGCTTGCCGATCGGCAGGTTGAGGATCTCGTTGCCCGACAGCGTCACCGAGCCGCTGGCGCGGCCGTTGGGGGGCATCAGCCCCATGGCGGCCATGAAGCTCTGGCTCTTGCCCGAGCCACTCTCGCCCACGATGCCGAGGCATTCGCCCGGAGCGATGTCGAAGGACACGCCCTTGACCGCCTCGACGGTGCCGTCGGGCGTGTCGAAGGACACTTTCAGGTCGGATACGGAAAGAACGGTCATGTCAGCGATCCTTCGGGTCGAGCGCGTCGCGCAGGCCGTCGCCCACGAAGAACATCGCAATGATCAGCGCGACATAGAAGAAGAGCGGGAAAAGCAGCTGCCAGAGCGTGCCGTAGGCCATCGTCCCCGCTCCTTCGGCGATCAGCCGGCCGAGCGAGGTGTTGGGCTCGGAGATGCCCAGGCCGAGGAACGAGATGAACGATTCCGCGAGGATCATCTCGGGCACCAGCAGCGAGGCGTAGACGATCACCACGCCGGCGAGGTTGGGCAGGATGTGGCGCCGGATGATGGTGCCTTCCGACACGCCGGTGGCGCGCGCCGCCTCGATGAACTCGCGGCTCTTGAGCGCCAGCGTCTGGCCACGCACGATGCGGCTCATGGTGAGCCACGACACCGCGCCGAGCCCGAGGAACAGCGCCGTGAAGCTGCGCCCCGCCACCACGAGGATCAGGATCAGCACCAGCGTCAGCGGGATCGCCAGCAGGATGTCGACGAAGCGCATCATGACGCTGTCGAGCCGGCCGCCGTAATAGCCTGCCACGACACCCCAGAAGGTGCCGACGAGCAGCGCCATGGCGGCGCCGATCAGGCCCACCAGCAGCGAGGTCTGCGTCGCCTGGATGGTGCGGGCGAAGAGGTCGCGGCCGAGGTCGTCGACGCCGAAATAGTGCCCGGTCTCGAGCGACGGGCCGCCCATGCCCTTCACGTCGCCCATCACGACCCAGTCGATCTCTTCGTTCGACCATTGCGAGAAGAACGGACCGAAGATCACGAAGCCCACGATCAGCACGAGGATGAAGAGGCTCGCCATGGCGGCCTTGTTGCGCAGGAAGCGGTTGAGCGCGTCGCGGAACAGCGACCGGCCCCGCACGGCGGTGAAATCGGTGATGTCGTCCGCCAGCTCCGCGGCTTTGGGGGAAGTGCCGAAGATTGCCATGTCAGTACCGGATCTTGGGATCGAACCACGCATAGGCGAGGTCGGTCAGAAGGTTCACGATGACGGTCAGGGCGCCGTAGAGGATCGTCACGCCCAGCAGCACCGCGTAATCGCGGGTCAGGGCGGAGTTCACATAGGCCTGCCCGAGGCCGCCGGTGGAGAAATACAGGTCGACGAAGACCGAGCCGGTCAGCACGTAGACGAAGACCGGGCCAAGGTACGAGACCACCGGCAGCAGCGTCGGCTTCATCGCATGGCGCCAGATGATCGAGCGCTGCGGCAGGCCCTTGGCCCGCGCGGTGCGGATGAAATTGGCGTTCATCACCTCGAGCATCGACGAGCGCGTGATGCGCGCGATCGAGCCCATGTAGGAGGTCGAGAGCGCGATCACCGGCATGATGAGATATTCCCACTGGCCGCCGTTCCAGCCACCGCCCGGCAGCAGGCCGAGCCAGAGCGTGAAGGTCAGGATCAGGATCGGGCCCATGATGAAGTTGGGCAGCGCCTGCGCCGCGATGCCGAGGCTGACGGCGACGTAATCGATCCAGGTGTTGTGGCGGATCGCGGCGGCGATGCCGAGCGCCACGCCCACCAGCGTGGCCGCAAGGAAGGCCAGCGAGCCGTAGGTCAGCGAGATCGGGAAGCCGGTCGCGATGATGTCGTTCACGTCGCGGTCCTTGTAGACGAAGGACGGACCGAAATCGAAATGCAGCACGATGTTGACGAAATAGTCCCAGAGCTGCTTCCACAGCGGCTGGTCGAGCCCGTAGCGGGCCTCGATATTGGCCAGGACGTCCGGCGGCAGCGGCCGCTCGGAGGTGAACGGGCCACCCGGCGCGAGGTGCATCATGCAGAAGGCGGCGATGACCAGAAGCGCAATGGTGGGAATGGCGACCAGAAGCCGCCGGATGATGTAGATCAGCATGTCAGGGGTCCCCGTGGGCGAGCGCCCCTGCCGGATGGCGGGGACGCTCGGGTCGGTTTACTCGGCGGCCTTGTAGAGGTCCTTGGAGTACCAGTTGAACTGGATGTTGTTCACCGGGAAGTTCTTGAGCGAATCGTGGATCATGTAGACGCCCGCATAGTGGTAGAGCGGGATCACCGGCATGTCCTCGGCGAGGATCTCTTCCGCCTGGGTGTAGAGCGGCGTGGTGTCGTCGGCGGTCAGCGCGTCCTCGAGCAGCTGGTCGTACTCGGGATTGGAGTACTTGCCGTCGTTGTAGCCCGAGTCGGACTCCAGCAGGTCGAGGAAGGTCGACGCCTCGTTGTAGTCGCCGCACCATGCGCCGCGGGCCAGCTCGAAGTTCTGGTTGCCGCGCTCCTCGAGGAACACCTTCCACTCCATGTTGGAGAGCTGCGCCTGCACGCCGAGTTTCTGCTTCCACATCTGCGACAGCACCACGGCCACCTTCTGATGCGCCTCGGAGGTGTTGTAGACCATGTCGAAGCTCAGCGGGTTGTCCTCGCCGTAGCCGGCCTCGGCCAGCAGTTCGCGGGCGCGCTCGTCACGCTCGGCCTGGGTCATGCCAGCCAGCTCGGTCTCGGGCGCCTCGAAGCCCGCGGTGGCCTCGGGGGTGAAGACGTAGGCGGGGGGCTGACCACCGGCCATCACGTTGTTGACGATGATGTCTCGGTCCACCGCCAGCGCCAGCGCCCTGCGGACCTTGGGATCCTTGAAGGCCTCGGGGCCGCTCTCGGACAGGTTGAAGGTGTAGTAGTAGTTGCAGAGCTTCGGGAAGCTGTGCGCCTCGTCGCCGTACTCGTCCTTCAGGCGCGGGAACTGGCCGGCGGGAATGTCGGTCATGTCGAGCTCGCCGGCGCGGTAGCGGGTCAGCGCAACGTTCTCGTCGTTGATGATCAGCGCCACCGACTTGTCGAGGATGACGTTCTCGGCATCCCAGTACTGGTCGTTCTTCTCGCGCACGATGGATTCGCCGGGGTTCATCTCGGTCAGCACGAAGGCACCGTTGCCGACGAAGTTCGCGGGGCTGGTCCAGGCCGAGCCGTGCTCTTCGATGACGCTCTGCGGCGACGGGAAGGTGGTCGAGTGCACCACCATCTGCGGGAAGTAGGGCAGCGGCGAGGTCAGGCGCACCTCGAGCGTGGTGTCGTCGATGGCCTCGACGCCGAGCTCCTCGGGGGCCATGTCCCCGGCGACGACGGCATCGCCGTTCTCGAGCGACATCAGCGAGATGAACCACTGGTAGGGCGAAGCGGTGGCGGGGTCCGCTGCGCGGCGCCAGGCGTAGACGAAATCGCCGGCGGTGACCGGATCGCCGTTCGACCACTTGGCATCGTCGCGCAGGTGGAAGGTGTAGGTCATCTTGTCGTCCGAGACCTCCCAGTCGGTGGCCACGCCCGGCACCAGTTCGCCGTTCTCGTCCTGGTTCAGCAGGCCCTCGAACAGGTCGCGCACCACGTCGGAGCCGTCGGCATCCTCGACGATCTGCGGGTCGATCGAGGAGATGTTGTCGAGGATCCGGTAGGTGAAGGTCTGGTCCGCCGCCAGCGCGTCGCCTGTCTCGGGATGGGTCTCCTGCGCCACCGCGCCTGCGGCAAGGCCGGCGCTGAGGAACGTGGTCAGGGTCAGTCGGGTCAATCTCGTCATGGCATGTGCCTCCCTGTCTTGGGGTCGAGAGCAGTCCGCCCCCGTCTCGCCAAGGTAAAGTGAATTCGAGCCGCAGCAATCATTACGTGAAAAACGTGGCTGCGCTTTGCAAAAACCTAGGATTCTGCGGGCTCGATGACATGGGGCGGACCAACATCCGATTTCGCTCCCGCAGACAAGGGGCAAAACGCGACGTCATTGTGCATTGCACGACAGGCAGCGGCGATTGGGCGGGTCCTTGCCGCCGCGCCACGCGCAGCCGCGGCTGCCGGAACACACGCCATGCGGGTGCTCAAGACGCTGCACAACGCGCCTTGTCGAAGCTTGCGGGAGGATCTGCCGACAATCGCGCGGAGGCTGCGGGATTGTTGGCATAAAAACGAACCCGGCCCGTAAAGGTCCATCTGTCGCCCAACTTTTTCCACGCTTCCCCGTCAGGCAAGCAGGCATTCCGATCAGAAAGGTCAATGAAATGTTAGGTATGATAACGAGTGCCGCGGCGGGCCTCTTCTCCCCCTCCGCGGCGCAGCCCGTGGCCAGGCCCGCGGCGCCCGAAAGCCCCGTGCCCGAAGCACTCTCCGCGGTCGAATCCGCCGCCGAGAAGACCACCGCCGGCGCTGGCGCGGCGACCGCCGCGGCCACATCCGGGACCGAGGCGACCGCCCGCGCCCTCGCGGCCCCGTCTGACCGCTCCGCCCCGACGCGCGCCCGGACCGAGACGCCGGCAGGCGCCGCCTCTGGCGCAACCCCGAGCGCAGCCGCCCCCGAGGCCGCCGCGGAAGATGACATTGCCGCGGCCCGCGCCGAGGCCATCGCCACGCAGGAAAGCTTCAAGAAGAGCCTGCTGGTGGCCAGCATGAGCACCGAAACCGGCGAGTCCGCCCCCGAGCTTGGCGCGACCCCGAGCCGCGGCGCCGCGAGCTATGCCGCGGCACGTTCCGCCGATGCCGGCGCCTCGGGCAGCCGCAGCATCGCCGCCTGAGGGGCGGCTCTGACGATGTCGTGGCGCGGCGAGATCGCGCCACGATAGTCCCGCGGGCGCTGTCCGCAGCCGGATCAGGGGGCGCTGCCCCCTCTTGGCGCAAGCGCCAATTCACCCCCGAGGTATTTTCCGAACCAGAGAAGACAGGGGCGTGGCCCGGTCAGACCGGCTGCTGCGCGCCTGCCGGGTCCAGAGTGTCGAGGGCGGCACGCCAGCGGGCGGCGTAGTCGCGGTAGGGCGCCGGGTCCGCCGGTCCGTCGTGGCGCGCGGTGGCGCTGCTGTGTCCGGGCGCGAAGAGCAGCGCCGCGCCGATCGAGGTGCCGGTGGCGGAGGCTGCGGTCTCGACCCCGCCCGGACGCAGCGCCGAGAGCATGTCGAGCACGTCGCGATTGCGCGCGAACGGGCCCTCGATGAGCTGCGGCCCCTCGGCGCCGATGAGCCCGAGGCAGGTGTCGGTCATCAATCCGAGATAGAGCGACAACGCGAAGAGGCGCTCTCCGTCGCTGCGCGGCTCGCGGGTCCAGCGGTGCGTTCGGCCGGCGAAGGGGCCGCTCTCGGGCACCACCGCTGGCAGGAGCATGATGCCGTCGCGCAGCACCGCCGCGCGCTCCGCCCCGGTCGGGGCGGTGGTGAGGCCGTTGCTCATCAGCTGGTATTCCCGCCCCCCCATGAAACGCGCCGAGGGCACCGGCTGACCGAAGGCATCGACATTGATCAGCGTGTCGCGGGCCGGATCCAGCGCCGGCGCCGCGGCGCCCGCCGACATGGCGATCACCCAGGTGCCGGTGGAGACCACCGAAACCGGCCCGGCCCGGCCCAGCAGGTGGGGCAGCAGCGAGGCGTTGCTGTCGTGGATGCCGCAGACCACCGGCGTGTCGGCGGGCAGGCCGGTGCGATCGGCGATCCCGGCGCTGATCGGCCCCAGACCCTCGGTGGCGCGGCGCGGAGGGGCGATCTTGCCCGCAAGGCCGAGGCGCCCGGCAAGGTCGGAGAAGCGCCCCTCGCGCGGGCACCAGAGATCGGTGTGACAGCCCAGAGAGGACATGTCCGTGGCCAGCGCGCCGGTGAGGCGGAAGCCCCAGTATTGCGGGTAGGTCACGACGTGGGCGATGCGGTCTTTCAGCGACGGATCGCAGGCCAGCTGCCAGTGCAGCTGCGCGCCCAGGTTCAGCCCCATGGGCAGGCGCGGGCTGCCGGTCTCGGCGAAGGGCGGGCGCAGCGCGTCGTAGGCCTCGGCCATCGCGTCGGGGCCGGTGTGCTCGTAGTCCAGCATCGGCGCGGCGAGCCCGCCCTCCGCATCGAGCAGCACCGCCGCGGCCCCGTGCGTGGTGACCGAGATGCCGTCGACCCCGTGGCTTGCGTGGAACGCCGCCAGATGCTCGAGGAAGAACGCCCAGTGCCCCTCGAGGTCGAAATGCGGATAGGGCGGGCCCGGGCGCACGGCGTTGGGGCGGGTGACCACGGCCAGCTCCTCGAGCCGTTCGAGATCGACCAGCGCAAGCTTGACGTTGGTCTTGCCCACGTCGATCACGGCGATGTTGCGCGCCGCGCTCATGGCAGGTGAAACACCGGCACGAGCGGCGTCTCCACGGGGCTGTTGTCGGGGTTGGTCTGCATGATGTCGGCCATGTAGGCCCACCATTTCCGCACCGCCGGATGCGCGGGCAGTGCGTCCATGCCGTGATCCTCGCGCCGCCAGAGCACCGCGAAGAGATGCCGGGTCTCGGGGTCGTAATGGATCGAGTAATCCTCGACCCCGGCCGCTTTCAGCGCCTCGACCAGTTCGGGCCAGATGGCGTCGTGGCGGCGCTTGTACTCGTCGAGCTGGCCCTCGTTCAGGACCATGCGGAAGGCGTGTTTCTCCATGCTCAGGCCCCCCAGCGCAGCTTCGACCAGAGCCGCGGCAGCGCGATCACCCCGATCAGCAGTGCGCCGATGACGATCGACATGACGATGCCCGGCACGTTCAGAAGGCCCAGCCCGAAGGTCACCATGCCCATCACGAAGGCCGCGATCACCACGCCCGGGATCGAGCCCGAGCCGCCAAGGATGCTGACCCCGCCCAGCACCACCATGGTGACGACCTCGAGCTCCCAGCCGAAGCCGATGGAGGGGCGGGTCGAGCCCAGCCGCGAGGTCAGGCAGATCGCCGCCACGCCCGACATCAGCCCGGTGAGCAGGAACAGGACGAAGCGCACCCGCTGCACCCTGATGCCCGAGAACAGCGCCCCTGTGGGGTTGTTGCCGATGGCATAGACGGAGCGGCCGAAATTGGTCTTGTGCAGCAGCACACCGTAGATCACCGCCAGCACCGCGAACAGCACGAACTCGAAGCTGATCACCCAGAACACGTAGCCCTGCCCGAAGAAGGCGAAGCTCTCGGGGTAGCCGCGATAGGCCTGATCGCCGAGCACGATATAGGCGATGCCGCGGAACAGGCTCATGGTGCCGATGGTGACCACGATCGAGGGCAGCGCCAGCCGCGTCACCAGAACGCCGTTGAACGCGCCCGCCGCCAGCCCGGTGGCAAGGCCGATGGCCACCAGCCCCGGCGTGCCGACCCCGGCCTGCACCGCGGCGCCCATGGCGGTCGAGGCCAGCGCGATGATCGAGGCCACCGAGAGGTCGATGTCGCCGGCGATGATCAGCAGCGCCATGGCGAAGGCGATCATCGCCTTTTCGGTGAAGTTGAAGGTGGCGTCGCTCAGGTTCCAGGCATTGAGGAAGTAGGGCGAGGCGAAGCAGTTGGCGATGAAGATCGCCACCGCCACCACCAGCAGCAGGCTCTCCCAGCTTTTCAGGCGCTTTGCCAGCGGCGAGACCAGCGTGTCGGGGATCTGGTGGGGGGAACTCGTGCTCATGCTGCGGCCTCCGCCTGCTTGAGGATGACCCGGCCCTTGGTCCTGTTGGCCTGCGCGTTGAAGGCGACGGCGACGATGATCGCGCTGCCCGAGATCGCAAGCTGCCAGAAGGGCGAGATGTTGACGACCGGCAGGGCGTTCTTGATCACGCCGAGGAACAGCGCCCCCAGCACCGCGCCGAAGACCGAACCGACGCCGCCGGCGATGGAGACGCCGCCGATCACCGCCGCGGCGACGGTGTCGAGCTCGAAGCCGCCGGCGATGTCGACATAGGCCACGGCGTAGCGGCTGACCCAGAGATAGCCCGTCAGGCCCGCAAGCGCGCCGGAGATGGTATAGGCGGTGAACTTGGTCCGGCCGACATCGATGCCGGTATAGACCGCCGCGTGCGGATTGCCGCCCACCGCATAGACCGCGCGGCCGATGCTGGTGCGGGTCATCAGCACGAAGAAGGCAAGGATCACGAGGATGGCGACCCAGCTCATCATCGGCAGCCCCAGAAGCTCGGCGCGGGGGAAGGCCTTGAAGGCAGGCGACATCTCGTGCGCGTTCACCCACTTGCCGTTTGAGATCAGGAAGATGATGCCGCGGAAGATGGTCATCGTGCCCAGCGTCACGACGATCGGCGGGATGTCGAGCTTCCACACCAGCAGGCCGTTGACCATGCCCATGAGGGTGCCGAGCGCCACCGCGATGACGATGATGACCGCCACCGGCAGGCCCGGCATCACGATGTTGAGCATCGCCACGCACATGCCGGTGAGCGCGAGATTGGCAGCGACCGAGAGGTCGATGCACTTGGTCAGGATGACGATCATCTGCCCCAGCGCCAGCAGCATCAGCGGCGAGGTGTCGTTGAACACCGCGATCAGGTTCGACGGCGCCACGAAGGCCGGAAAGCGCACGGCGATCAGCACCAGCAGCGCCAGGATGGCGGCGGCAAGGATGGTTTCGCGCGCGGTGAGGATACGTTTCAGCATGTCAGCTCTCCCGAATGCCTGCGGCGTGACGGACAAGGGTTTCGGGGGTCATCTCGTCGCCCCCGAGCTCGGCGACCATGCGGCCCTCGCGCATGACGATGACCCGGTCGGACATGCCCAGCACTTCGGGGATCTCGGAGCTGACCATGATCACCGCGAGCCCCTGCCCCGCCAGTTCGGCCATGAAATCATGCACCGCGGCCTTGGAGCCGATGTCGATGCCCTTGGTCGGCTCGTCGAGGATGATCACCTTGGGCCGGGTGGCGAGCCACTTGGCGATCACCACCTTCTGCTGGTTGCCGCCCGAGAGATTGCCCACGTCGGTGTCGAGCGAGGCGGCGCGCAGGTCGAGCCGCTCGCAATAGGTGCGCGCCAGCTTGAACTCCTCCGCCAGCCGGATGAAGCCGCTGCGCGACGTCCGCCCCAGCGACGGCAGCGTGACGTTCTGGCAGATCGGCATGGTGGTGATGGCGCCCTGCTGACCGCGATCCTCTGGGACATAGACAATCCCCGCCCCCACCGCGTCGGCGGGCGAAGCGATCTCGCGGATCTCGCCGTCGATGCGGATGCGGCCCGAGGCGGGCTTGGTAATTCCGAAGAGCGATTGCATGACCTCGGAGCGCCCCGCCCCGACAAGGCCGTAGAAGCCGAGGATCTCGCCCTTGCGCAGCGAGAAACCGACGCCCTCGAACTCGGTCGGGTGGCAATAGTCCTCGACCGCCAGCACCTCGTCGCCAAGCTCGGGGGTGCGCTTGGGGAAGATATCCGCCACCTCGCGGCCGACCATCAACTTGACCAGCGCGTCGTTGTCGGTCTCTTCGATGCGCCCCTCGCCGACATACTGGCCGTCACGGAAGACGGTGTAGTTGTCGGCGATGCGGAAGATCTCGTCGAACTTGTGGCTGATGAACAGGATCGCCTTGCCCTGTGCCTTGAGCTGGTCGACCAGCTCGTAGAGCTCTTCGATCTCCTTGTGCGACAGCGCCGCGGTCGGCTCGTCCATGACCACCACGCGGGCATCGATCGACAGCGCCCGGGCGATCGCCACCATGTGCTTGCTGGCGATGCCGAGGTCGCGCAGCCGGGTGGCCGGATCGATCTCGGCGCCGATCCCGGTCAGGATCTCGGTGGCGCGGCGATTGATCTCGGCCCAGTCGAGCAGGCCCCAGCGGGTGCGGGGTGCATGGCCGAGAAAGATGTTCTCGGCCACCGACAGCTCGTCGAACAGCACCGTCTCCTGGTGGATCGCGGTGATGCCGGCATCGGCGGCGTCCTGGGCGGTGGGAAAGCGGGTCTCCTCGCCGTCGACGAGGATGCGGCCCTCGGTCGGCTGGTAGATGCCAGTGAGGATCTTGACCATCGTCGACTTGCCGGCGCCGTTCTCGCCGATCAGCGCGGTGACCTCACCGGGATAGAGGTTGAGCGACACCTCGGAGAGGGCGCGCACCCCGGGGAAGGTCTTGGTGATGCCGTCGAGGGCCAGAACGGGCGTCGGGCGGGTCACTGGATCTGTCTCTGCCTGGGTCTGTGTGTGCATGAGCATGTGGCGTCGCCCCGTCGATTGGAGGGAGCGCCCCGGCGCGGCTTTGGCGCCGGGGTCGCGTCTGGCATGTCGAAGGTGGACGCGTTCAGAAGATCGACTTGAACTCGTCGATGTTGCCGGCGTCGTAGACAAAGGGATCGGCCATCGCGCCATTGCCCTCGTCATCGAGCGTCACCTCGCCCATGCGGCCCATCGGCAGGGTCGCGCCGGGCTCGGCGGTGGCCTCGCCCGAGGCGAGCGCGTGGGCGATCATCGTGGCCGAGTACCCGAGGTCGATCGGGTTCCAGATCGCAAAGGACTGCGACGCACCGGACTCGATGGCGCCGGCCATCTCGGAGGGCAGGCCAAGACCGGTCACGTTCACCTCCCCCGCCTTGCCGGCGTCGGCGACGGCCTGCGCGGCGGCCACGATGCCGACCGAGGTCGGCGCGATGATGGCGTCGAGGTCGGGATAGGTCGCCATCAGGCCCTGCGCTTCGCGGTAGGACTTGTCGGCAAGGTCATCGCCATAGACGGTCGCGACCAGCTCGATGCCCTCGTACTCGGGCAGCACCTTCTTCATCTCCTCGATCCAGATGTTCTGGTTCGTGGCGGTGGCCGACGCCGACAGGATCGCCACCTGGCCCCCATCGGGCAGGTGATCGGCGGCGAGCTTGACGCACATGTTGCCGATCAGCTCGTTCGAGGACGGGTTGAGATGCATCTGGCGGCCTTCCGGCGCCACGCCCGAATCCCAGCTGATCACGGTGATGCCGCGCTGCATGGCCTTCTTCAGCGAGGGCACCAGCGCGTCATAGTCGTTGGCCGAGACCGCGATGGCATCGACGCCCTGCGCGATCAGCGAGTTGATCACCTCGATCTGCCCCTCGGCGGTGGTGTCGGTCGGGCCGGTGTAGATGATCTCGGTGTCGCCCAGCTCGGCGGCGGCCTCCTCGGCGCCCTTGGCTGCGGCCTCGAAGAAGCCGATCCCCAGCGCCTTCACCACGAGCGCGATGCGCGTCTCGTCGGCCGAGGCCGCCGTTGCACCCAAGCCCGCCGCCATCGTTGCGGCCAGCGCCACCGTTCCAAGTACCTTGTTGATCACGCGCATAAGTTCCTCCCGTATGAAGCGTGTTGGGCGAAGACCTAGGAGGCCGCCCCATCCTCCTCGTTTGCCGCCGCGACCGGCGCGACGATCAGCTCCACATCCGCCGCCTCGAGCATCGCGGCGGCACGATCCGAAATCCCGTCATCGGTGATCACCACGTTGGCCCGCTCGAGCGGGCACAGCACCAGCGACGAGCGCTGTTCGAACTTCGTGCTGTCGACCAGCACCACCAGCTCGTCGGCCTGGCCGATCAGCTTGTGCTCGGCCTGAATCAGCAGCGGGTCCGCCTCCATCAGGCCCAGCGGCCCGACCCCCTGCGCCCCCATGAACATGCGCCGCGCATAGAAGTTGCGGGTCACGTCGTTCTCGAACGGGCTCAGCACGATCTGCTGCTCGCGGTAGATCACCCCGCCCGACAGCATCACCGTGTTCTTGGAGTGCTTGAGCAGGTGCTCGGCGATGGGAAACGAGTTGGTGAAGACCTGCACCCGGCGGCTGGCCAGCGGGTGCACCATCTGAAAGGTCGTGGTGCCACCGTTGATGATGATCGGGTCACCGTCGTTCACCAGCTCGCAGGCAGCGCGGGCGATGGCCTGCTTCTGCTTGATCCGCATGGTTTCGTTGACCGCGAAGGTGCGGCCGGCAAGACCCACGAACTGCGGCGGAGCGATGGCCTCGGCGCCACCGCGCACACGGCGCAGCTTCTTTTGCATGTGAAGGGTGGCGATGTCGCGGCGCACCGTCGCTTCGGACACGCCCGTCAGATTCACCAGATCGGCCACGGTCGCGACCGGTCGCTCCTGAACCGCTGACAGAATCAGCCTGTGGCGTTCGCTTTCGTGCATTCCGTCCTCCCTCTTGGCGAGAAACTTGCGCGGTTTCCCGATCACCGTCAATCATTTTCTGTCATGATTGGTCATTCCACAGCGCCGCATGATTGAACATGATTGTTTGTGATTGACAGGGGCGCTCCCCGGGCGCAGGTTTTGAGCAAGATTGAATCGGGCGCGCCGCGCCAATGGGAGGAAGCCATGCTCAAGACGACCGCCGCCCCGCGGCTTGAAACCCTGTGGGACGACTCGCGCGCCGCGTCGATGTCGGAGCCCGAAAAGCTGCTCTATCGCTCCAACCTGCTGGGGTCGGACAAGCGCATCACCAACTATGGCGGCGGCAACACCTCCGCCAAGGTGTTCGAGACCGACCCGCTGACCGGCGAGGAAGCCGAGGTGCTCTGGGTCAAGGGCTCGGGCGGTGATGTCGGCTCGATCAAGATGGATGGCTTCGCCACGCTCTACATGGACAAGCTGCGCACCCTGAAGGGCAAGTATCGCGGTGTCGCGTTCGAGGACGAGATGGTCGGCTACCTGCCGCACTGCACCTTCAACCTGAACCCGCGCGCCGCCTCGATCGACACGCCGCTGCACGCCTACGTGCCGCGCAAGCATGTCGACCACATGCACCCCGACGCGATCATCGCCATCGCCGCCGCCAAGGACAGCAAGGCGCTGACGCAGGAGATCTTCGGCGACGAGATCGGCTGGCTGCCATGGAAGAAACCGGGCTACGAGCTGGGGCTCTGGCTCGAGACGTTCTGCCGCGAGAACCCCGAGGCCAAGGGCGTCGTGCTCGAAAGCCACGGGCTCTTCACCTGGGCCGACGACGCCAAGGACTGCTACCTTCTGACGCTCGAGATCATCAACAAGGCCATCGCCTATTTCGACGACAAGACCCGCGATGTGCCGGCCTTTGGCGGCGCGGTGCACGAAAGCCTCGCCCCCGAGGCCCGGCGCGCTGTGGCCGCCCGGCTGATGCCGGCGATCCGCGGCTTCGTCTCGGGCAAGCAGCACATGGTCGGCCATTTCGACGACAGCGATGCGGTGCTCGAGTTCGTCAACGGCAAGGACATGCGTGCACTGGCGGCGCTTGGCACCTCCTGCCCGGACCACTTCCTGCGCACCAAGATCCGCCCGCTGGTGGTGGAGTTCGACCCGGCGCGGAACAACGTCGACGCCGTGCTCGACGGGCTCGAGGCGCAGATCGCCGCCTATCGCGAGGACTACGCCGCCTATTACGAGCGCTGCAAGCATGACGACAGCCCGGCGATCCGCGACCCCAACGCGGTGGTCTACCTCGTGCCCGGCGTCGGCATGATCACCTTCGCCAAGGACAAGGCCACGGCGCGGATCTCGGGCGAGTTCTACACCAACGCGATCAACGTGATGCGCGGCGCCTCGGCGGTCAGCGAATATTGCGGCCTGCCCGAGCAGGAAGCCTTCGATATCGAGTACTGGCTGCTCGAGGAGGCCAAGCTGCAGCGCATGCCCAAGCCCAAGAGCCTCGCGGGACGGGTGGCGCTGGTCACCGGCGGTGCCGGTGGCATCGGGGCGGCGACCGCCGAGCGCTACCTCGCCGAGGGCGCCTGCGTGATGCTGGCCGATATCAGCGCCGAGAACCTCGAGGCGGCGCGGGACGAGCTGGCCCAGCGCCACGGCAAGGACGTTGTGCGCACGGTGCTGATGAACGTCACCGACGAGAACGCCGTGGCCGCCGCCTATGACGAGACCGCGGTCGAGTATGGCGGGCTCGACATCCTCGTGTCGAACGCCGGCATCGCCTCCTCCGCCCCGGTCGAGGAGACCTCGCTGGCGCTCTGGTCCAAGAACATGGACATCCTGTCGACCGGCTATTTCCTCGTCTCTCGCGAGGCGTTCAAGCTGATGCGCGCACAAGGGATCGGCGGCGCCATCGTCTTCGTCGCCTCGAAGAACGGCCTTGCGGCCTCGCCCAACGCCTCGGCCTACTGCACTGCCAAGGCCTCCGAGATCCACCTCGCCCGCTGCCTTGCGCTGGAAGGTGCCGACGCCGGCATCCGGGTCAACGTGGTCAATCCCGACGCGGTTCTGCGCGGCTCGAAGATCTGGGAGGGCGAATGGCTCGAGCAGCGCGCCTCGACCTATGGCACCGACAAGGAAGGCCTCGAAGAGATGTACCGCAACCGCTCGATGCTGAAGCGCTCGGTGCTGCCCGAGGACATCGCCGAGGCGGCGTATTTCCTTGCCTCGGACCTGTCGGCGAAATCCACCGGCAACATCCTCAACGTCGACGCCGGCAACAAGGAGGCGTTCACGCGCTGAGCGCGGGCGGGCCTCGGCCCGCCCCACCCGCCGCCCGGAGGAGACCATGCGGCACGTTCCCACAAGACCACCACTCACGGACCCGGGTGCCGGCGCGCGGCCGGCACCTTGTGGCGTCGCTCCGCGATGCCGCCGGCGCGACCGCCAGCGCCCCCATCTTCCCAGTGACACCGTCGCAGGCCGGACGCCACAGATGACGGCTCCCGCCCCTGCCCTGCCGGGATGCCAGCCGCACCCCGACCCCTGATAAGGAGATCCTCCATGACCACCAAAAGCTACGAGATGGCCCGCGAGGCCTTTGCCGCTTGGGATGTCGATACCGAGGCCGCGCTTGCGACGCTGGCCACGATCCCGATCTCGGTGCATTGCTGGCAGGGCGACGACGTGGTCGGCTTCGAGACCCGCCACGGCAGCTCTGGCGGCGGCATCCAGGCCACCGGCAACCACCCCGGCCGCGCCCGCACCCCAGACGAGCTGCGCGCCGATCTGGAGTTCGCCTACGCGCAGATCCCCGGCCGCCACCGGCTCAACCTGCATGCCTGCTACATGGATACCGACGAGTCGCCAGACCGCGACGAGATCGAGGTGAAGCACTTCCAGCCGTGGATCGACTGGGCCGGCGACCAGGGCGTCGGGCTGGATTTCAACCCAACCTTCTTTGCCCACGAAAAGGCCGACGACAACCTGACGCTCAGCCACCCCGATCAGGGCATCCGCGACTTCTGGATCGAGCATGGCAAGCGCAGCCGCGAGATCGCGGCGGCCTTCGGGCGCGCCCAGGGCAGCGCCTGCGTCAACAACATCTGGGTGCCCGACGGCTCCAAGGACAATCCCGTCGACCGCATGGGCGCGCGCAAGCGGCTCGAGACCTCGCTCGACGCCATGCGGGCCGAGACGCTCGACAAGACCCAGATGCTGGACGCGGTGGAATCGAAGCTCTTCGGCATTGGCGTCGAGGCGATGACCGTGGGCAGCCACGAGTTCTACATGGGCTACGCGATCCGGCGCGACACCCTGCTCTGCCTCGACATGGGGCACTTCCACCCGACCGAGAACATCGCCGACAAGCTCAGCGCCGTGGCGCTGTCGGTCGACGAGATCCTGCTGCATGTCAGCCGCCCGATGCGCTGGGACAGCGACCACGTCATCCTGCTTGACGACAGCATCCGCGCCATGGCGCAGGAGCTGGTCTTCGGCGACCTGCTGGGCCGCACCCGGATCGGGCTTGATTTCTTCGACGCCACGATCAGCCGCACCGCCGCCTGGGTGATCGGCGTGCGCAACATGCAAAAGGCACTGCTCGAGTCGCTGCTGATGCCGCAGGCGCGGCTCAAGGCGGCCGAGACGGCGCTCGACTTCACCACGCGGCTGATGCTCACCGAAGAGATGAAGGACATGCCCTTCGGCGCGGTCTGGGCCGAGTTCTGCGACCGCATGGGCGTGCCCTCGGGCGCGGCTCTGATCTCGGATCTCGACGCCTACCAGGCCTCGGTCGCGTCGCGGGGCTAGGGACCATGGCGCCGTTCACGCATCCGATCTCCTTCGTCAAGGAGGCTGCGCCGCTGGCGCATCTGTGCTGGAAGATGGGCTGGAACGAGGCCAATGGCGGCAACTTCTCGTGGCGGCTGCCGCGTGAGGAGATCGAGGCGATCCTGACCCGCCACTACCCCGAGCTTGCCGCCGGTGAGCCGGTGCCGTTGCCGATCGACGAGCCAGAGCTCGACGGGGAGTATTTCCTCGTCACCGGTTCGGGGCAGTTCTTCCGCCACGCGCTGGAAAAGCCGAACCAGGTGTTCGGCATCGTGCGCATCACCGAAGGCGGCACCGCCTGGCAGAAATGCTGGGGCTTCTCGTCGGGCGCCAAGCCCACCTCGGAATTCGCCACCCACCTTGTCGCGCACGCCATCCGCAAGCGCGTCTCGGGCGGGCGAGAGCGGATGATCCTGCATTGCCATCCGCCGGACTTCGTGGCGCTGAGCTTCCTCGAGCCGCTCGACACCAGGCGGCTGACTCGCCTGCTCTGGGAGAAGATGCCGGAATGCATCGTCATCTTCCCCGACGGTGTGCGCGTGGTGCCGCTGCTGCTGCCCGGCACGGTCGAGATCGCGCAGGCCTCGTCGGTCGAGCTCGAGCACAGCCGGGTGATCTCGTGGAGCCACCACGGCATCTTCGCCTCCGAGGAAAACCCCGACAAGATCTTCGCGCTTGTCGAGACCGTCGAGAAGGCGGCGGCGATCCACCGCCGCGTGCTTTCGGCGGGCGGGGCGAAGCAGGCGATCTCGACCGCCATGCTGCGCCAGCTCACCGAGAAGTTCGCCGCCCTTCTGGTCGCGCCGCCGGTACTGCTCGACGACTGACGCGGCCGTGGCCCGCGCCTAGTCGCGCGGCCCGATCGTGTTGGTGATCTCGCCGACCCCCCCGATGGTGACGACACAGCTGTCGCCCGGCACCAGCGCGCCGACACCGGCCGGGGTGCCGGTCATGATCAGGTCGCCCGGCGCCAGCTCGACGCTTTCCGACAGGAAGGCCACCACGTCCGCGACCGGCCAGATCATCTCGGCCAGATCGCCGTCCTGCTTCACTTCGCCGTTGACCGACAGGCTGATGCGCCCCTCGGAGGGGTGGCCGGTCTTGCTGGCCGGGACCAGCGGTCCGATCACCGCCGAGCGGTCGAACCCCTTAGAAAGATCCCACGGGCGGCGCAGTTCCTTGGCGGCGTTCTGCATGTCGCGGCGGGTGAGGTCGTTGCCCACCGCGTAGCCCCAGACATGCTCGAGCGACCGGTCGGCCGGGATGTCGCGCCCGCCGGCGCCAATCGCGACCACCAGCTCGGCCTCGTAATGCAGGTTCTCGGTCTGCGGCGGATAGGGAATGGTCGCACCGTCGCCCACCACCGCATCGGCGGGCTTGGTGAAGAAGAACGGCGGCTCGCGATCCGGGTCGCGCCCCATCTCGCGGGCATGGGCGGCGTAATTGCGCCCGACGCAGAAGATGCGGCGCACCGGGAAGCGGTCGTCACTGCCGGCGATGGCGATGGAGGGCGTCTCCATCGGGGGGATGACAAAGCTCATGCGAACTCCCGTGTCTCGTGCTGTCTTCCGAGGCTTACGCCCGGAGCCGCCCCCGATACCAGCCCCTTTCCCCGGCTCGCCAGATTGACAGGCAGGGCGAAGCGGCGCTTGATCCCGGCAACAGGAACGGGCGGCGGCGCGGGAGCCGCCGTGGAAAGGGGCGAGATGAAGAAGACAGTGGCAGTGATCGGCGCCGGCATCGTGGGGGTCTCGACCGCGATCTGGCTGCAGCGCGACGGGCATGACGTGATCCTGATCGACAAGGCCGGCCCCGGAGAAGGCACCAGCCACGGCAATGGCGGCGTGCTGGCCTCCTGCTCGGTGATGCCGGTGCCGGGGCCGGGGCTCTGGACCAAGGCGCCGAAGATGCTGCTCGATCCCAACCAGCCGCTGTTCATGAAGTGGTCCTACCTGCGCCGATTGGCGCCGTGGCTGATGAAATACATGCGCCACGCCAACGCCGACAGCGCCCGCAGGCGGGCCGCCGCGGCGACCTCGATCATCGGCGACAGCCTGTCGGATCACCTTGCCCTCGCCACTGGGACCGGGGCAGAGACATGGATCGTGCCAAGCGACTACGTGTTCATCTACAACACCCACGCCGATTACGAGGCCGACGCTTTCGGCTTCTCGGTGCGCCGGGAGAACGGCTTCACGTGGGAGCTGCTCGAGGATCAGGCCTTCCGCGACTACGATCCAATCTGGGGCCCGCAGATGAGCTGCGCCGCCCGCTTTCCCGATCACGGCCGCATCAGCGATCCCGGCCGATACGTGAAGGATCTCGCCGCGCATGTGCAGGCGCAGGGCGGCCGGCTGGTCATCGGCGAAGTCAGTGACATCGCGCGCGACAAGGGCAAGGTGAGCGGCGTGCGGATCGGGGGCGAGACCCTCGCCTGCGACGCCGCGGTGCTGACCACCGGGGTCTGGTCCGGCCCGCTCGCCGCCAAGCTCGGCGTCAAGCCGCCGCTCGAATCGGAGCGCGGCTACCATCTCGAGCTTTACGAGCCCTCGGTGATGCCGCGCTCGCCGGTGATGATCGCCTCGGGCAAGTTCGTCGCCACCCCGATGGAGGGCCGCCTGCGGCTCGCGGGCATCGTCGAGCTCGGCGGGCTCGACCTGCCACCGTCGCGCGCGCCGTTTGCGCTGCTCGAAAAGCAGATCCGCGCCGCCATTCCGGGGCTCACATGGAAGAAGACCGTGGAGTGGATGGGGCACCGACCCTCGATGGCCGATTCCCTGCCGGTGATCGGGGAATCTCCTGTCGTGGGTGGCGCCTACATGGGCTTCGGGCACGATCATGTCGGTTTGACAGGCGGTCCCAAGACCGGACGCCTCCTGTCGCAGTTGATCTCGGGCCATACGCCGAACATCAATCTTGCGCCCTACGCCCCGGATCGGTTTCACTGAACGGACATAAAAACGTTAGAACACGAACAACAGGGAATTTGAATATGAAGACCATCCACACATTGCTCGCCGCCACCGCACTGGCCGGGATCGGCGCCGCGGCGCAGGCCGAGAAGTGGGACATGCCGATGGCCTACGCGGCCACCAACTTCCACTCCGAAATTGGCGCCGCCTTCGCCGCCTGCGTCACCGAGGGCACCGGCGGCGATCTCGAGATCGTCACCCACCCGTCGGGCTCGTTGTTCGGCGGTGCCGAGATCAAGCGCGCGGTGATGACCGGTCAGGCCAATATCGGCGAGCGTCTTCTTTCGGCACACCAGAACGAGAACCCGCTCTACGGCGTCGACTCGATCCCGTTCCTGGTGTCCTCCTTCGACGACCACGAAGCGCTCTGGGAGATCGCATCGCCCTACGTCGCCTCGGCGCTGGAAGAAGACAACCTGCATTACCTCTATTCGGTGCCTTGGCCGCCGCAGGGCCTCTACACCGACATGGCGATCGAGGACCTCGAGGATCTCAGGGGCGTGAAGTTCCGCTCCTACTCCACCGCGACCGCCCGCATGGCCGAGCTGACCGGCATGCTGCCCGTGCAGGTCGAGGCCGCGGAGCTGAGCCAGGCCTTGGCCACCGGCGTGGCCGAGAGCTTCATCTCCTCGGGGGCCACCGGCTATGACCGCGGCGTCTGGGAGCACCTGTCGCATTTCTACGAAGTCGACGCATGGCTGCCGCGCAACGCGGTCTTCGTGAACCTCGACGCGTGGAACGATCTGCCGGACGAGTCCAAGACGGTGATGGAAGACTGCGCCTCGACCGCCGCCGAAGACGGGCTCGCCAAGTCGAAGGAATACACGGCATTCACGCTGGATGAGCTGAAGAAGAACGGCATGACGGTCGAGCGCGCCTCCGAGCACCTGATGGGTCAGCTGCAGGAGCTTGGCGCGACCATGACGAATGACTGGCTCGAGGCTGCCGGCGGAGACGGCCAGGCCATCGTCGACGCCTACAAGGGCGAGTAAGCGCCCGGCGCGACGACACGGCACAGATCACAGGCCCGCCACGGCGCGGGCCTGTGCTTTCCGGCCCCTGCCCCGGGGCCTTCCCGACAAAACAAGGCGTCCTCCTGTTCCGGCAGGACAACAACGCCAGAACCAACAGCGAGGGACAGGACATGGCCGCCGCCAGGGCGCTCAGGCGCATACTCGACACGCTCTATTTCATCGGGGGCGTCATCGCCTCGCTCTTCCTGATCGCGATCCTGTCGATCATCGTGCTGCAGATGCTGGCGCGCTGGACCGGGCAGGTGTTTCCCGGCGCCACCTCCTATGCCGGCTACTGCATGGCGGCGGCGTCGTTCTTCGCCTTCGCCTACGCATTGAACCACGGCGCGCATATCCGGGTGTCGCTGTTCCTGACCGCGCTCGGGCGATTCCGCTGGTGGGGCGAGCTCTGGTGCTTCGGCATCGGCACCGCGATCTCGACCTGGTTCGCCTGGTACGCCATCCGCGGCAACCAGATCTCGCACCGCTGGAACGAGCTGAGCCAGGGGCTCGACGCCACCCCGATCTGGATTCCGCAGCTGTCCATGTCGATCGGCACGGTGCTGCTGGCCATCGCCTTCTGGGATCACCTCGTGCGGCTGATCTTCACCGGGTCGCACGGCATCACCACCGATCTCGTCGATCAGAGCCAGGGAGAGTGACATGGAGCAGATGATCCCCATCGCCATCTTCCTCTTCGTGCTGTTCCTGCTGCTGGGCTCCGGCGTGTGGGTGGGCCTCGCACTCATGGGCGTGGCCTATGTCGGCATGGAGCTCTTCACGTCGCGCCCGGCGGGCGACGCCATGATCACCAAGGTCTGGGCCTCGTCCTCGAGCTGGACGCTGACCGCGCTGCCGCTGTTCATATGGATGGGCGAGATCCTGTATCGAACCCGATTGTCCGAGGACATGTTCCGCGGCCTCAGCCCATGGATGGCGCGGCTGCCCGGCGGTCTGGTGCACACCAACATCGTCGGCTGCACGGTGTTTGCCGCGGTCTCGGGCTCGTCGGCGGCGACGCTGACCACGGTGGGCAAGATGTCGATCCCGGAACTGCGCAAGCGCAACTATCCCGAGACGATGGTGATCGGCACGCTGGCCGGCGCCGCCACGCTGGGACTGATGATCCCGCCCTCGCTGACCCTCATCGTCTACGGCGTCACCATCAATGAAAGCGTCACCAAGCTCTTCATGGCGGGCGTCCTGCCCGGGCTCGTGCTGGCACTGATGTTCATGGGCTACGTGGCGGTGATGTCCTTCGCCTCGAAGGGCTTCAACCCCGACCCGGAACCCAAGATGAGCCTTCTGGAGAAGCTCAAGAACTCGCGTTTCCTGATCCCGGTGATCTGCCTGATCGTGGTGGTGATCGGCTCCATGTACATGGGCATCGCCACCGCCACCGAGGCTGCCGCCTTCGGCGTCATCGGCTCGCTGATCCTTGCCGCGACGCAGGGCTCGCTGAGCTGGTCGAGCTTCAGCGCAAGCCTGATGGGCGCGGTGCGTACCTCGGCAATGATCGCGCTCATTCTCGCCGGGGCCGCGTTCCTGTCGCTGTCGATGGGCTTCACCGGCATCCCGCGCGGCCTTGCCGACCTGATCGCCAGCTGGGAGCTGTCGCGCTTCGAGCTGCTGATGGCGCTGCTGGTGTTCTACATCATCCTCGGCATGTTCCTCGACGGGATCTCGTCGGTGGTGCTGACCATGGCGGTGGTCGAGCCGATGATCCGCGCGCAGGGCATCGACATCATCTGGTTCGGCATCTTCATCGTGGTGGTGGTCGAGATGGCGCAGATCACGCCGCCGATCGGATTCAACCTGTTCGTACTGCAGGGCATGACCGGGCACGAGATGAACTTCATCGCCAAGGCGGCGATCCCGATGTTCCTGATCATGGTGGTGATGGTCTTCGTGCTGATCGCCTTTCCGGAGCTCGCCACCTGGCTGCCGGACAACATCCGCAAGGGCCCTGCCGGCTGAACGGCGCGCCCAAGAATTTTAGCTAAAATTCTTGGCCCCAAGATTTTTCGTACGAAAAATCTTGGGGCGCCCCCGCCCGAGCTTGCGGCGCAGAACGACGGGCAGACGGCGATCAAGCTCCTGATGCGAATGACGGCGGCCAGCCGCGATGATCTCGCTCCCGCTCCGGCGAGGTTTGCCGAGGGACATTCCGGCGCTCCGGGACCGTTCCGGGATCCTCCCCCGCATCGCGTTTTCCACGGTGACAGTCCCGACAGCATGTCGACGGGGCAGAAATACGTCTTTGCCGAGGGTGGCAAGCGTGCGAAGGAGGAGTATACCGGGCCGCGATGCGCGCCGCCGCACCTCGCAGGCACGCTCAATCCGCACTGCGCCCGCCCCGGGAGCGGCTGCGACCGGCCAACCGGCGGTTCGAGACCTCGAACGGCCCGCTCGACGCCACGGCGCCGGGCACCATCACGAAGGCGGACATCCGCGCCGGCAGCGTCCTCGGAGGCGGGCGAAACGCGGACCGCGCGCAAAGGGAGACATGCGCATGAGCTTCGACCGTTCGATCAAGATCGCCCCGTCGATCCTGTCGGCAGATTTCGCCAATTTCGGCGCCGAGATCCGGGCCATCGAGGCCCAGGGCGCCGACTGGGTCCACGTGGACGTGATGGACGGGCATTTCGTGCCCAACCTGACCTTCGGCCCACCGGCGGTGAAGGCGTTCCGCCCGCATGTGAAGACCTTCATGGACGTGCACCTGATGATCGCCCCCGTCGACCCCTATATCGAGGCCTATGCCGAAGCGGGCGCCGACATGATCACCGCCCATGTCGAGTCCGGCCCGCACATCCACCGCACCCTGCAGGCGATCCGCGCACAGGGCGTGAAGGCCGGCGTGGTGCTCAACCCCGGCACCCCGGCCGAGGCCGTGGCCGATGTGCTCGACCTCTGCGACATGGTGCTGATCATGACCGTGAACCCCGGCTTCGGCGGTCAGAAGTTCATCCATTCCGGCGTCGAGAAGACCCGCAAGGTGCGCCAGATGATCGGCGACCGCCCGATCCATATCCAGATCGATGGCGGCATCACGCCAGAGACCGCGCCGCTGGTGGTCGAGGCCGGGGCCGACGTGCTGGTCGCGGGCTCTGCCGTGTTCAAGGGCGGCTCGGTCGACGCGCCCGAGGTCTACGGCCAGAACATGCGCGCCATCCGCGAGGCCGCCGAGGGCGCCCGCGAAAAGGCGGCCTGAGCCATGCCGGTCGTCCCGCCCGTCTGCGATTTCGGCCGCCCCGCCCCCGGCTTCTCGTTGCCGGGCACGGACGGCCGGACCCATACGTTCCGCGACATCGCCGGGCCCAAGGGCACGCTCGTGATGTTCATCTGCAACCACTGCCCCTACGTGCTCGCCGTGCTCGACCGGATCATCCGCGATGCCCGCGACCTGCATGCGCTCGGCATCGGCGTGGTGGCGATCAGCGCCAACGATGCCGAGGCCTACCCGCAGGACAGCTTCGAGAACATGACGGCGATGGCGGCGGAGAAGGGCTTTCCCTTCCCGTATCTCTACGACGAGGGACAGGGCGTCGCCCGCGCCTTTGATGCCGCCTGCACACCGGATTTCTTCGGCTACGACGCGTCGGGCGGGCTGCAGTATCGCGGCCGGCTCGACGCCTCGCGCCGTGAGGCCGGCCCGGCCGACCTGCGCCGCGACCTCTACGAGGCGATGAAACGGGTCGCCGAGACCGGGCAGGGCCCGGCGGAACAGATCCCCTCGATGGGCTGTTCGATCAAGTGGAAGACCGCCTGACTGGCGCGCCCGCCCTGCGCCCATCAAAGGAAGGACAGTTCATGACCGCTTCACGCACCGCCCTGATCTTCGACCTCGACGGCACGCTGATCGACAGCGCCCCCGACCTGCACCTCGCCGCCAATCTCGTCCTGCGCGACGAGGGCCTGCCCGAGATCACCTTCGAACAGACGCGCAGCTTCATCGGCAAGGGGGCCGCCAATCTGATCAGCCGCGTGATGGCGGCGGTCGGGCTGGGTGAGGACCCGAACGAACACGCCCGCCTGCTGGCCAAGTTCATGGCGCATTACGAGGGCGAGCCCGCCAACACGGTGCTCTATCCCGGCGTGGTCGACGCGCTGGCCCGTCTCGCGGCGGCGGCGCACCCGATGGGGCTTTGCACCAACAAGCCCGGCGCGCCCACGCGCATCGCGCTGCGGCACTTCGGCCTCGACCGGTTCATGCAGGCGGTCGCAAGCGGCGACACCCTGCCCGAGCGCAAGCCCGACCCGGCGCCCTTGCAGCACGTGGCCGGCGCCCTTGGCGACGGCCCGGCGCTCTATATCGGCGACAGCGAGGTCGACGCCGAGTCCGCCCGCCGCGCCGGTCTGCCCTTCGCGCTTTATACCGAGGGCTACCGCAAGACGCCGGTCTCGGAGCTCTACCACACCTATGTCTTCGACCATTTCGACCAGCTTCCGGAGATCGTCGCGCGCCACGGCGCCTCCATCGAGGCATGAGCAGGCCGTTCCCGGCGCTGGCCTCCGGGCGCGACCGCCTGCCCCCCCTCTTGGTTTGCCGGGATGATTTCGCGCAGCCTCGGCCCTGCATCCGCGCGGCTGTAACCTTCCCCACCGGAAAGTCATTTGACGCCAGCCATGCGCCATTGCCATAAGCTTTGGAAAACTTGGCAAAACATCGCACCTACCCGGGAGGACCCCCAGATGAAACCCATGCTTGCCGCCGCAGCCCTCGCGGCCGCGCTCGCCATGCCGGCCCTGGCCGATCCTGACCCGTCCGACTGGGACGCGGTGACCGCCGAGGCGCAGGGCCAGACCGTCTACTGGAACGCCTGGGGCGGCTCGGACGTGATCAACGACTTCATCGCCTGGATCGGCGAGCAGGCCGCCGAGCAGGGCGTGACGCTCGAACATGTGAAGCTCACAGACACCGCCGAGGCGGTGAGCCGGGTGCTGGCCGAGAAGACCGCCGGGAAGGACGAGGGCGGCGCCATCGACCTCATCTGGATCAACGGCGAGAACTTCGCTTCGATGAAGGCGCAGGATCTGCTGTTCGGACCTTGGGCCGAGGCACTGCCCAACCGCGCCCTGACCGATCCCGAGAACACGGCCCTCACAGCGGATTTCACCGTTCCGACCGATGGCATGGAAAGCCCGTGGGGCATGGCGCAGCTGGTGTTCTTCCACGACAGCGCCCGCCTTGCCGAGCCGCCGCGCAGCATGCCCACGCTGCTGGCCTGGGTTCAGGCCAATCCCGGCCGCTTCACCTTTCCGCAGCCGCCAGATTTCCTTGGCGCCACCTTCCTGAAACAGGCGCTGATCGAGTTCTCTCCCGACCTGATGGCCCTCGAGGGCCCGGTGGAGGATGCCGATTACGAGGCCACCACCGCTCCGCTCTGGGCCTTCATGGATGAACTGACGCCGAACCTCTGGCGACAGGGCCGCGCCTACCCGCAGAACGGCGCGCGGCTGGTGCAGCTGATGGCCGACAACGAAATCGACATCGGCTTCGACTTCAATCCCAATGCCGCCTCCAACGCCATCGCCAACGGCCAACTGCCCGACAGCGTGCGCAGCTACGTGCACGAGGGCGGCACGCTGGGCAATGCGAGCTTCGTCGCCATTCCCTACAACGCCAACGCCAAGGCCGGCGCCATGGTGGTGGCCGACATCCTGCTTTCGCCCGAAGCGCAGGCCCGCATGGCCGACCCCGAGGTCTGGGGCCTTGGCACCGTGCTCGACCTGGGGGCGCTCGAGCCCGAGCAGCTGCTGCTCTTCGACCGCATCGACTTCGGCCCGGCGACCCTGAAACCCGAGGAACTGGGCGCAACCCTGCCCGAGCCGCACCCGTCGTGGATGGTCAAGCTCGAGGAGGACTGGACCGCGCGCTACGGCGTCGCGCAATAATCCATGTCCCTGCTGCGGCGTGCCCCGGCCCTGACGCTGCTGGTGATGCTCGGCCCGGTGCTGGCCGGGCTGGCCGGCACGCTGCTGCCCGCCTTCGGCATCATGCCGGCGCTGGGGCGGGTCGAGCCGGGGCTGATGCCATTTTCCGAGCTCGCCGCCTGGCCGGGGCTGCCGCGTGCGGTGGCGCTGAGCCTCGGCACCGGGCTCGGCTCGACCCTGCTGGCGCTGTCGCTCACCATGCTGATCTGCGCCGGCTGGCAGGGCACCCGCGCCTTTCGCTGGCTCGAGCGTGCGCTCTCGCCGCTCCTGTCGGTGCCGCATGCCGCCGCAGCCTTCGGCCTTGCCTTCCTGATCGCGCCTTCGGGCTGGATCGCCCGCGCGCTGGCGCCGCTTCTGGGCTGGGAGCGCCCGCCCGACCTGCTCATCCTTCAGGACCCGTGGGGGCTGTCGCTGATCGCCGGGCTGGTGGTGAAGGAGCTGCCCTTCCTGCTGCTGATGACGCTGGCCGCCCTGCCGGCGCTGCGCCCGGGCCAGAGCCTCGCCACCGCGCGCAGCCTGGGCCACGGGCGCAGCGCCGGCTGGCTCAAGACGGTGTTTCCCCGGCTCTACCCGCAGATCCGCCTGCCGGTCTACGCGGTGCTGGCCTTCTCCATGAGCGTGGTCGACGTGGCGCTGATCCTCGGGCCGAACACGCCGCCGACGCTGGCCGTGCAGGTGCTGCGCTGGATGAACGATCCCGATCTCGCCCTGCGCCTGCGCGGTGCGGCAGGCGCCCTGCTGCAACTTGTGCTGACGCTGGGCGCGCTGGGGCTCTGGCGGCTGGGCGAAATCGCCGTGGCGCGGATCGGGCGGGTCTGGATCGAAGCCGGCGGCCGCGCCCGGCGCGACGCGCCGCTGCGCGCGCTTTCCTTCGGGGCGGGCGCGCTGTCGGCGCTGGCGATCATCCTCGGCCTCGCGGCGCTGGCTGCGTGGTCGCTGGCCGGGTTCTGGGGCTTTCCGGCGATGCTGCCCGACGCCTTCACTGCTAGAAGCTGGATGAAGCAGGGGCCGCAGCTGCTCTCACCCGCAGGCGACACCGCGTTGATCGCGCTGGTCGCCACCGGGCTGGCGCTGGCGCTGGTGCTGGCCTGCCTCGAGGCCGAGCACCGTTTCGGCCTGCGCCCCTCGGCGCGGGCGCTGTGGCTGCTCTACCTGCCGCTCATCGTGCCCCAGATCGCCTTCCTGCCGGGGCTGCAGATCCTCGCGCTGGTGGCCGGGGTCGACGGCACGATAACGGCGGTCATCGCGGCGCATGTGATCTTCGTGCTGCCTTACGTGTTCCTGTCGCTGGCC
>Ga0114904_1000256_pt1 | contig 30602 bp, 26 predicted proteins | sample MalvirDeepMed_s6_FD_83498 | JGI IMG/M metagenome (GOLD analysis project Ga0114904, IMG submission 83498) | Marine viral communities from the Global Malaspina Expedition - Malaspina viral metaG DeepMed_s6 | ecosystem: Environmental > Aquatic > Marine > Oceanic | place: Mediterranean Sea... | reverse complement strand
TCGGATTGGGTAGCGAGAGGTATCGAATGAGGTTTGACCCCCCAAAGAGGCGAGAAAAATAGGGGGTATACTATACTACCTAGCAAGGGGCGTGCCATGTTATCGAGCCCTGGAGTATGGTATATTTGTTGCAACTGCAAGACCCAATACCCAAGGGGGGTACCTTAGAGTTGGCGCGCGCGTGCTATATATGACACCCCCTGACCACCAGACACCAAAAAACCGATTAGGCCATTCTGTCAGTTTTGTCAGTTCTGTCAGCCCGGTTCTCTTCAGTTGTTGTTGCCGGCCTGCATGGGGCGTTTGTGGTTCTCTAGCTGGAAGAGTCTGATCCTGGCGGAGCTAAAGTTCCTTGCGTTGACTGGATGTAGTCTATCGAAGTTAGCTTTCTGTGCGAGGATACAGTCTCTGAGGAAGTCCTGTGGTGGGATTTCGAGAGCTCCGCAGCAGTCTCTGACGGTTTGCCACAGGCTTTTATCGAGCATAACCTTCTTGTTTCCTGTTGGGCAGGTGCGTTTAATGTCGTTGCCGCCGAAGTGGTTTGGGGTAGTGGGCAGTCTTTTCAGCAGACTATTGATGCCGGCTTCGACGGCCAGGCTAACGAGTTGCTTGACAGAGACGCCTGCTCGGTCCGAGACTTTAGATAGAAGTGTATGGCACAGGTCATCGATGTTGATACTGACTGGAGGGTTTTTCATGGCTAAGGCTCCTAAAGAGAGAAAAGTAAAAGACAATCCTAACATAGCCAAGTCGGTCGGGGTTGCCAAGCCCATGGGTTCTCCATTCCCGATCCCCATGCCGGATATGGTGAAGTCCGATTCGGTGTCCGACTATTACGAGGGGGCCGCTCTGGGGAGCGAACAGATGCTCCATTGGGCGGTGGCTAACTTCAATGAAGACCCACGCGAGCTTCGGGCGGCGCTGCGCTCGGTGGAATCCTATGTGACGGTCCGCCGCAAGATAGGTGAGATGCTGGAGAAAAGTGCCGGCGGCAAATCATCGTTTGACCCCTGGGGCGAATCGCCCGTCAACAAGCAGTACGCCAATGCTATGGCCAAAGATAAGCTGACCGCCGTCAAGACGGAGACGGAGACTCGTCGTGGAAGAGCGTAACGCCGAGGAGCTGTGGTTTCGGGCGAAAGAGGACCGCCGGTTTTTCTTCTCGGAGTTTCTGCGAATACGAACCCTAGTCGATGGGCAGTATAAACTGGAACCCCTCATCCTCAACCGAGAACAAGATGAGACCCTTGTCGCTATAGAAGATATGGAATACGCCGGAAGGCCGGTCCGCATCATCATCGATAAGTCGCGGAAAGTAGGCATCTCCACCCTCATCGAGGGGCTGGCGTATCATTACTGCATGTTTAACCGCAACGCCCATGCGATTGTTGTAGCACACCTTCAGGGAGCGACGGAGCGTATCTTTGAAATCACCAAACGCTACCATGACAATATGCACCCCGGCTTGGCATCCATCGCACCGTCGCGGTCGCTGAAGAATCTGGTCAAGTTCAAACACGGCTCCATCCTGGAGGTGATGACTCAGGGCTCGACCGATGCGGCTCGGGGCTCCACCCCGTCTTTTCTTCATCTCTCCGAGCTCGGATTGTGGGACCGCAATCGGCAGACCACCTCTGCTGAGGATGTCCTCCAGTCCACCTTTGGCTCTATTGAGGATGAGCCCGGAACCTACGTCATCATTGAGTCGACGGCCAACGGACCCAGGGGCGCATTTTACGACAGGTGGAAAGCGGCAGTAGATGACTCGCCGGGTAATCTATTCAAGCCCATGTTCTTTGGCTGGCAGGACCATGACAAGTATCGCCTCGAACCGCTGGAGAAAGACGAGAGCCTAATGGAGCAACTCCGCGCAGCCTGGACGCTGGGCGACGAAGACTTCACCGCCTCTATCATGGATGAGTTCGGATTCAACGCGACCTGGCAGGAGCGGATGAAGGAGTTTAGCCTGGAGCCTTGTCAGGTTCGGTGGGCACATCGCACGATGGCCACAAAGTTCGGCGGCGACATCCGGCGGTTCGATACCGAATACCCGCTCTCCTGGCAAATCAGTTTCCAGTCTTCTGGTGGTAGTGTATTTGACTCCACTCAAATCACAGACCTCATCGCTTCTTCTCCCGAACCTGTGGATAAGTTCATGATGTTTGGCAGTGACTTTCGCCGGATACGTGGTGGGGATGAGTGGGAGATTTACAAAGAACCGGTTGAGGGGCATGAATATATAATCGCGATCGATGCTGCCGCTGGTATTATTGAAGGAGACTATGCCTGCATACAGGTGTTTGACCGGACGGACAAAGAACAGGTGGCTGAATACTATGCGAAGATGCCGCCTGATGTTTTGGCTGAACAGACTATGTCCGCTGGCCGGCTTTATAATAATGCGCTGCTGGTGCCTGAAGTAGATGGACCGGGGCTGGCTTTGCTGCGGCTGTTGCTCGATGACTACCCGGACATCTATCGCCGCTCGAACTCTACGGCCTGGACGCAGGCGTGGGGATGGAAAACCAGTCAGCAGTCTCGCGCCTCTTCTATCTCAGAATTAGCTACTGCTATTCGGATAGGCTCATGCCGGTTCTACTCAAAGCGATTTCTCAAGGAATGTCTTACGTTTATCTATAATCAGGGCGGCAAACCGGAGGCTCTGCCCGGAAGTCATGATGATGCGGTGATGGCATGTGCCATTGCCATATATGTTGACAAAGAGTATGGAGATGTTAACACTCATAGCGTGGCATCCCCTAAAAGGGAATACTCGCGAAACTCGGTGGCTAGACTATTGAAGAACCAACCTGAAGAGAGACTGGATCCTCATCTTGGGAACAATTGGTAATGCAAATACTAATGGCTACCGTTGGGATCCTCATTCTCTTCCTGCTGACGATTATTGCGTCTTTTCTGGCCTATGGGGCCTATCGGTTGTTTGAAATGGAGCGCCGGCGGATGCAAGTTGAGCACGACAGCAACTGGGAAGTGTTCGACAGTCAACATAAGGTAGATTTCGAGAAAGTATACGCTGACGATAGGAGTCAATAAAATGCCAGGATTTCCCCCTCCGCCTCCCCCCGACATGGGTGCGCCTATGGGCGGCCCGCCTCCAACGGGACCGCCTGAAATGGCCGGCAACCTAGGTCCTGGTGCCCCACCGGGGCCGGGCGGTCCCGCTTCTATGGAAGCAGGCGCTCTACCTCCCGAGATTGCAGATAAACTCGCTGTCATTGTCAGCTTCCTGGCGCGATTTCCTCCGCCGGTGCTGGCTATGATTTTTAAAGCTGCAATTTCCGCCCAGGCCGGCGGTGCGGATGAGATGGGTCCTGCTGGTCCAGAGATGGCGGGTCCGCCCATGAGGGCCGAGGCTGCCGGCGCCATGCTAGGCGCTGAGGGTCCCGGTCCGATGGGTATGGGCGGTCCTCCCCCAATGGGAGGTGGTCCTCCGATGGGAGGTGTGTAATGCCATTTGGTGTTGCGGAGGGAATCGGGCTCGGTCTTGCGGCCCTTTTCGGGTCGATTGGTGCTGGGGCGCAGTGGTCGGGTTTGTCTGACCAAGAGAGGGAGCGTAAGAAGCGCATGCAGCTTATGGAGCAGCAAATGGCCCAGGGCGCTAGGGGGCAGCTTTATATTGAGCCGCCCACTCAGCGGCAGTCTTTCTCGGACTATCCGGTAAATCCACAGATTATCGCGCCGCTTCAGGCCACATCTCAGGTGCAATCGGATTATGCCTTGCCGGAACAGCCGAGATATACTCCCCCGCCTCCGATAGGTGGCTACAATCCAAGGCAGGCCTACGCTAAACAGAAGAGTTGGTTGGCCTAATGTTCTTGACCCCCAGGGCTCAGTACGAGCAGGACCGGATGCGCCATCCATATGGGGATCCTATGAAGGATGCGTTGCGGGTTTTGGCAGCAAAGAGGCTGCGTCAGGGTGGATTTGAGAGCGGATTGGGGGCCTCACCAAAGGATATAGTGAGACCGCCTATTGGCTCGGGGAATCGGATCATGAGTCCGCGTGAAATCGCCGCATTGATGCTTATTCGTAAGGATTTAGAGGCATGAGCAGCGCCATTGCCAAAGAGTACAAGGACAAGGGTTCTAAAAAGCCCTATATTCCATCGATTCGGGAAAAAGAGCGCGTATCTTACGTTGAAGAGCAGTATCAGCTCAGTGAGGCGGCGAAACTACGGGTTGTAAAGGACACTTGGTTGGCGGTCTCATTCTTCAGCGGGCGCCAGTGGAGCACGTATAATCGTGTGACACGCCTGCTGGAAGAGCCGCAGCCGCCATCCTGGCGTGTTCGGATGATTTTGAACTATGTTCTGCCGACCGTTGAGACCTTATGTGGCAAGTTGGTGGAGAATCGCCCTGGGGTTACGGTGCTTCCCGCCTCATCGGATGATGATGATATTGAAGCGGCGAGGCAATCTGAGCGGCTGATTGAGCACCTGTGGCATGACTTGAACATGCAAGTGAAGCTCCACGAAGCCTCCAAGTGGATGGCTACCAGTGGCACTGCATTTTTTAAGGTGTGGTGGGATCCGGAGGCGGGCTCTGAATATGAGAGTGAGGCAATCGAGCTTGATGAAGCTGTTGAGCGTTACGAAGAGCTGACGGATGAAGATGCCCCGGAGCCTAAGAAGACAAAGCGATTGTATCAGAAGACAGGGGCTCCGGTTGTTGATGTTCTTAGTGTGTTGGATGTGGGTTGGGATCCGGGGGCCAAAGACATTGAGACTGCCCGTTGGATGGTTCACGCCAACCCGATGCATATCGATCAGGTCCGCGCCATGTGGAAAAAAGCCAAGCATGTGGCAGCCGACTACACCTATGTGGCCGATGAATACAGCGCCCAGGTGCTAAAAGACTTCTCCTACAACGTGGGCTACGAGGAAAAGAACACAGATAGAGTGCTGTGCTTAGAGTATTTTGAGCGACCCAGCCCTCGCCATCCTAACGGGTACTATGCGATCACATGCGGCGGTTTGCTCATGGAGGAGTCCGAGGAGCTCCCGTATGGCGACTTCCCATTTGTGATGGCCCGCCACATCACAGCGCCGGGGCGATTCAGTGGCGATGGCATCGTCAAACACATAATCGCACCACAGAAGGCGCTTAATAAGGCGGTCTCGCAGCGTATTGAAAATAAGGACCTTCATGCGATGCCCAAGTGGCGAGCGGAGAAGGGGAGTATCGATAAATCGCAAATCACCGACCAACCGGGTGAGATTATCGTATACAACCGAACTGCGACCAGACCGCCGGAGCCATTACCTCCCCCGCCCCTATCTCCTGAGCACAGGTTGATAGAGAAAGAGCAGATTGACCACATTGAAGCGATTAGTGGCATTAGTGATGTATCCAGGGGTCAGGCCGCTGCTGGCTCTTCTGGCCGGCTTGTCGGTCTTCTTTCTGATTTAGACCAGACGAAGCTTGGCCCAACGGTGCGGGAGCTCGAAGCGGCTGTTGAGAAGATTGCTCGGCTTATGCTGATGTACTGGCGGGACTTTATGCCCATCGAGCAGACAATCAAGGTTGCCGGCAAGGATAATATACCGGAGGTCTTCAGCTTCCACGCCAGCCAGGTGCGCTCTACCGATGTGCGTATTGTGGCCAACTCAATGCTACCAAAGCATCCGAGCTACCGGCGCGAACAAATCATGCAGATGTTTCAGGTGGGTATCCTGGGCGATCCGAACGACCCGCAGACCAAGATGGCAGCTCGCAAGATGATGGAGTTCGGCGGCTCTGAGTTCGAGGGTGATGACTCGAAGGACCGTCAATACGCACGGGAAGAGAACCATGTGCTCATGAATGGCAGGCAGACCGAGGTGCAGCCATGGGAAGACCATGTGGTGCATATCGATGAGCTGATGAATTTCATGAAGTCAGTGGACTACAGGCTGCTGTCGCCAGACATTCAATCTAATTTTGTGCAGCATCTGGCGATGCATTACTACTATGAATCACAGGCGCAACAGGGCGTACCTTGGTGGCAAGAGTACGTTGGAGCGCCCGGTATGCCCCCAGGGACTCCGCCGGAGGAAGTGGGGGAATTGGTCCAGGTGCCTCAACCGGTAGCTGGGCCTCCTGAAGGTGGAGGTCCACCTCCAGGGCTTATGGGAGGCGGCACTCCCGAGATGAACCAGGCAATGGGGACTCGCGGGCCAGGTGTTGCAGAGTATGAATATGGTTTTGAAACAGGACCACGGTAAACGCCTACTGACGCGATAGTCAGTGCGTGGGAGATATAAAGATGAGCGATACTGGTACAGACCACACGATGGAATCGCAGGCCATCGAGGAAGCCGATCTTAACGCGGAGTCAAGCGATATTGACGAATTTGAACCTGAGATTGGCGAGGACGGAAAGCCGCAAGCGGTTCCTTATGAGCGTTTCAAGGAGAGTCGCGAGCAATTGCGAACTGTCCGAGACTCGCAGGGGGACTTGGAGGCGAGGCTCCGTCAGTTAGAGGCTGAAAAGGACCAACTGAATAACTACGCGCAGTGGGCGCATGGTCAGTTACAACAAGGAATAAATCAGGTAACACAACCGCAGCAGGCCAGTGAGTACGATGAGTTTGCCGATCCATTAGAACAGAAGGTTACCAGTTTAGAGCGGAAGTACGAGGAGTCGCAACGGCAACTCAGTGAGGCGGCCAAGTGGCGCCAAGAGGCTCTTCTTGAGAAAGAGGAGCGCCGCATTGAATCGGAGATTTCTGATGCCCAGGCTAAGTATCCCTGGGCGGAGAGGCGAGACATCCTAGAGGGGATCCGAGTAAATCCCTATGCTTCTGTAGGAGAGTTGGCGAAGCGTTCACACCGCTCCGAGAGTAAAAAGTTCGAGAAACGGGCTGGCACTCGGGGAATGAAGGTGCCTCCGCGTTCTTTGCAACGTGGTGGAAATGTCGCGGCTCCACGGGCACGGGATTATGGTGATAACCTTGAAGACGCTGAGGCTGGTGCGATTGAGTTCCTGAAATCAATAGGTTGATTTTAGGAGGGTAGCTCATGGCTATTCAAAAGATCGGAACAGTTGGGGGCGGCAGCAATTTTGATGTTGTTCTCAAGGATTTTTATGAGGGTCCTGTTCGGGAGCACCTCAACAACAAGGTTACACTTCTGCAATACGTCGAAAAGTCCAAGCGAAGCTGGACAGGTCGGCGGGTTCAGTTCCCGGTGCATTTGACTCGTAACTCGGGCGTTGGCGCTCGTGGTGAAACGTCTTCGCTTCCGGCTGCTGGATCACAGGGTTTCGTCACGTCAAACATTCTGGCTAAATATATGTACGGCCGGATTACTTTGACGGGCGCTGTTATCGCAGCATCACAGGGTTCAGCCGGCGCATTCGCTACGGCAATGAAGACGGAAATCGACGGTATGCGCCGCGATTTGCGTAACGACATGAACCGTCAGTGCTACGGCAACTTCCTCAATGACGCGGCGCTAGGTGCTGGTCATGGTGGTAAAACGGGCGTCATGTCGCTGGTTACAACTCCTGTCGGAACTGTTACCACGGTGACTTGTGATAATCCCGGCAGTCGGTACGTCAAGGTAGGCGATGCGCTTGCTATTGGCACTGTTGCCGAATTGACGAGTGGAACGCCTATTTTTGCAGAAGCATTGACTGTCCCAAGTCGAACCACGTTCACGATGGCCAGCGCAACAATTGTTGATAACGACCTTATTGTTCGTGGTGACGCTAATGGTAACTCGTTTAACAACGAGATTACTGGTATCGATCACATCGTCCAAGACGACAGCGATTTCGACTTGCAGGGTGTTGATGTTGGGGCTAATGCGGATTGGAAGGCGCACAACGAAGGCAATGCCGGTACGGACCGTCCGTTGTCTCTTGAGTTGATGCAACTTACCATTGATGCAATCGATGAGAAGGGCGGCGACGAGCCGAACCTTATCATAGGCCATCACTCGCTTCGTCGAGAGTACATCAATCTTTTGACAAGCGATGTGCGCTATGCTCCTGAGCAATTGCGTGGTGGTTTCCAGAAGTTGACGTATGCTGGTGGTTCGAACCCGATCACAATCGAGTTCGATAAGCACGCAACCTACAACAAGTTATTCTTCCTAAGCACAGGCGACCTGAAGCTCTATGTCCAAAAAGACTGGGGCTGGGCGGACCAAGATGGTTCGGTGCTTTCCCGAGTAACTGGCAAAGACCAGTGGGAAGCGTTCATGTGTTGGTATGGAAACTTGGGTTGTGAGCGACGTAACACGCACGGCGTGTTGAGCGACGTTAGCGTCAGTAACCTTATTTTCTAGTTTTATGGGGGGCTTCGGCCCCCCTTTATTTAGTATCCCTTCGGGGGGAAAACTGTGGAGTGATAGACCAATGATCAAAGACAGAAATATCGATTATAAGTACCGCATTGAGACGATTCATGCGTCTGCGATGACCAGCATGGGTAATCTTGTTGGTACGGAGGATGGTGATGCTGACTTCATCCACCCTGCCGGAAGCAATGCGGATGCCCTGCTGACTACTTTCGGCTCTGCCGGGCTCGTGGGTTGGAAAATGACAACTGCTGGCCGCCTGGTGCGACATCTTTTGTATTCGCCCACTTACATGGACTGGGAAAATGACATCTTTTTCCGAGTCATTTGGACAAGCGGTAGCAGCACAACGGCAGACACCATTGACTGGAAAGTCCTACTTGGGCGGACGGGCTCGGACACAGCGCCAACCGGCGCAGCCGTCCCGCTAGGCCCCCCTATTGCCCAGGACACGGTAGCTGCGGCGAATGTTGTTCAGTACACCCGCTGGGGCACGCTGATCGCCTCCACGCTGGTGCCTGATGATACAAACTTCATCACGGTTGACGTTGAAATGGATGCGTTTGCTGCTGGGCTGAGCGAAGACAAGGGTCTGCTTGGCGTGCAGATTGCGTACATACCTAAGCTGACTGATGGGCCGCAGGTCAATGACAATGCGTCACCGCAGAACGTGCAGTAATTATGGTATTGACTGAAAAACAGTGGCGGTTGCTCAAGGCAATCCGCTGGGACAAGCATGAGACCAAGCGCATCAAAGAGCGGGTGCATGACGACAAGTTAATTGTCGGATTCTGTAACCAGCGAAAGCGATGGGTGATTGCGCGTCTTGTGGCCGCCACTGTTGAAGTCAAGTTCGGAGTAAAGACCATACCAAGCAGGGAGACTGTGCCTTACATATGGAAGGTGTGGGAAGACGATGATGGTTCTTTCCTCCCGATCCGAGATGTTCGGCTGTGTCAGTACATCCGGCGATGTGACCTCTGGCGCATGGGTACAGCAGCTTACCTGCAGCAATACACAGATGAAGAGTGGAAGGAAGAGCAGCGCGACCGAAGCGAGCTCGATGACATCTACAATCGAAGCAAAGACCTCTACAAACGCCTGAAGCCAGAGGCAGAGAGGCTGTGCGGTTATGTGCCTAGAGTCAACACCTTCCAGAAACACCACTTCATCCAGGGGAATGTGGCATGACTCTGACACGTACCAACGTAAAGTCTCTGGCCAAAAACCTTCTCGACGAGAAGGGCTCGCTGTTTTGGACCGATTCGCTGCTAAATACGCTGTCGGATGAGGCCAATAGAGACGTGTGGCGGGAGATTATCCGGGTCAGCCCAGAGCATTTTCTGAATGTTGATACCTTCACCTGGCCAGCCAATACAGAGCGCATCGATATGGAAGATGCGAGTATCTTCACCAAAGTGCCATATAAGATTATAGGTGTTGAGGACTACAGCTCTGCCGGCGGCATAACCACCTCGAATCTACCCCGAAAGTGGATGCCGTTTCGTTTCAGCGAGCGCCAGAAGTACCACCTGGAGGCCGATGCCCTCTATGGGGGAAATCCCCACTATTACGCCACCCAGGGGCAGTATATGTACATGGCGCCGCTCACAGGTGCTGCCCTCAACGTAACGGCCTACAGTATCGCTCACCTGGATGCCATGGCGGCTGATGGTACGGCAGTGCTCGGCGGTAGGGCGGATATGTTCCACGATGCGGTCTACAAGCGCCTTGCCTACTTGATGAATATCAAGCAGAACGGCAACAATCCTATGATTGAAAAGCTGTGGGATGAGGCGGTCGTTTATATTGAAATGAATGCCGAATCCAGGCAGGTCGATGAACCCTGGTCGGTCAAGGTGCTGGGGCACTATTAGGAGGTGAGCGGTGGCTACAAAACTGTTCACCTACCCTGGCCCATACCAGGGGATTGAAGAGCGAGAGAACTATCAAACGGAGCGCCACGCTTCAATCTCTGTGAATGTGGACTATGCCAGGGGCTATATTGAGCCGCGCCTTGGCTTTACCCATCTGGCCAATACCGGGTTAGATACAGGTAAGATCCACGTCTGTGAGCCACGTAACCTTCCTCCGCGCATCCTAATGATGGGTAAAAAGAGTGGGAAGGTGCAGTTTCAGACGGCAGATCTAGATGGCAATCTGACCACCATGCAGGATGTCTCTACCGATTTGGGTGAGCCGTTCGACCCAAGTGAAGATCCAACTGAATTTGAGTGCTCGTTCATCGACTGCACTCTGCCCACCTTTGATGAGAATGGGAACGTCCAGGACACCCACTTCATCACCGTGGTGAGTACGAAGTACACAACCTACGTTTATGACGCAGTGCGTGACAGCGCAAACCTTCGTGCGGTGGATATGACCCAGGATGTGGACCAACTCGGGAAGCTCAACGTCTCCTACTGGGACGGGGCGCCGAGAGGGACTATCGCTGTCAGGCATAACTCTCTTTATTTCTACGCCGGGTTCAGGCTGTACGATAAAGTTGACTTTACAGACACCCTGGAAGAAAAACAAAACCTTGTGCCGAAGTGGCGCCTCGATGAGGCTCGGTCAATCTTTACGTTGGACCCGGCGCTTGTGATGCATTCGGACCTCTGGAAGTTTGCAGACATCAAGGCCGATAACATGTTCTTCGTTGACGAACGAGAGCGGATCACTGGGCTGGTGAGCTTCAAGGGGATGTTGGTCGCATTTACAGACCGCGCAATCTACAATCTCCACGGCCAGTCGGCGGACACGCGAACTATATCTAAAGCAGTTGATGGAGTGGGATGTGTTGCCCCTGACAGCGTGATTGCTGTCGGTGGGTTGATTTACTTCCTCTCATACGATGGCGTCTACAGCTATGCCGGCCAAGCCACAGAGGGAGCGGTAAAGAAAATATCAAGCGGAGTGGACTCGATGTTTACCCACCGCGCCGCAGAGACACACCTCCCCTTTGAGGTTAAGACAAATCTTAGGGCACTGGGATACCCCTTTTATGTAGACAGGAACCTTCTTCGTCATGCCAAGGCGCTTCACATCAAGAGCCGGCAGCAGATTTGGTGGTCTTTGCCGGTAGGCACAGGGGCCATCGCTTCCAGTGATTTTAGCACCACACTGGTGTGGGACTACAGAAACCAGGCATGGACCGTGTTCACCGGTGAATACGGAGGTGGCGCGTTTAATCATAAGTTCTTCTCTGGCGACACAATTACAGTTGGCGCAGAAGAGCGGGTTTATACGCTCTCTTCGACAGGGAAGCTCTACCGATACGGGATGGAGCTCAGGGACTACAATGGCACGAACTATAAGTCGCCGGAGATGGTTTGGCAGTCCAGCCGGATGTTTAGAACCAGCGACAGTGTTAGTACATATAGGCCGCTGCGATTCAAAATCCTAACCAGAGGGAAGACGCCAACGGCAAGTTCTAATAGGCCGCGCTGGTTCATGGAAGGCGAGGAGCAGGCGACAGACTCCAAAATGATTGAGGGAGCGTCAACTGTTCGGCGGGTGCTTACTGCCGACAGGCAGGCGACCAGTGGCGACTTTGATTTCCACCCAAACGAGGACTCTAACAACTTCTACAACAGCTCGGGCGGCGGCGTGTACGGTGAGGATGACACTGACGCCGTGGCTGACTATGAGGGCTCCTCATGGATGACATTCAAGGCGGAGCCGGGTGCGGTGAAGAGTCGGAGTTTCCGGGTTGGCGTTTTAGATCCAGCAAAGACAACACTCGGGCCATACCTAGTCATAAGGGACTATTCCGTTGAGACCGATGCGGGAGATTTCCGTTGAGCTACTTTAGAACCCACAGCCAGAAGATGCCCGTCGACCTCTCGGGCCAGGATGAGCGGTTCAGGGGGGTTATGGCGCGTGTTGAGCAGATTGCACAACGCCAACTCTACAGCGGTCCGATTATAACGCCGAAGACCACCATAGCTGAGGCTGTGGCGGGGCTCGGGAAGGAAGGCGGCAGGCTGCTGCTCTCAGAGGGGATCTGGAATTTTACAAACACCCTCGACATAACGCAGGCGAATGTGCAGCTCATCTCCACATCGCCAGGTAATACGGTCTTCAAGAAGAAATCCACAAGCGGACGACCTGCCATTTTACTGTCAGGCCAGGAGTGTGTCCTAGAGGGGATCCGCTTCAGTGATGGGTCTACGACGGCTGATGATAAAACAGTTGACGTGAGCGGGGATTTGTGCGTCGTGCGGAACTGCGTGTTCGCAGATGTAAACATCGGGGTGTATGCCAGTGGCATTGATTACCTGACGATAGAGAACTGTCACTTTCTAGACTCCAATCAGGCGGGCATCTATATCACTGGCACATCGAAGATGGGGGCTTACCGGGGCAACATGTTCAAGGTGTTTCCGGGCGGTGGATATGGTATCTATTTGGACGATAATGTGTCCGACTCTATGATTGTGGGTAATGTGGCAGATACCTCGATTACAAAGGCATATTCCTATAAGCCGACTGCGGCGAATATGGCTGTGACGGCAAACGTTGGACAGGTAGACGGGAGCAGATAGTGGCTACAGTAACAGCAGACACGACGAATATTGCAAACGGCAATCAGGTTGATGCGGATGACATCAGCACTTGCATCAATAGTTTGCAAGCCTTCATCAATGACGGGACGGCAGATACCAACAATTACTCAACAAACAAGAGTGATATGTGCCTTACGTTCGTTTATGACGACGCCCTCGGCGGGGCAAAGCAGCTAAAGACAAAGCTGCCCGCAAGCATATCTAACTTCACCGTTGTCTTTGCTACGGCATACATGGAATTGCTTGGCGGTACGAACTTCACGGTGAGGGTTGATAAGAAATCCGGCGGGTCAACAACAACGATAATCGCTGCCGCAGCCCTCACCTGTACCGTTGCGAACACAATTTATTCAACAAGCTCAGTGACCTCTGGAACGCTGTCCGGTGGCGATGAGTTGCATGTGGTGCTGACCAATAGCGGGACAATAACCGGACCAATTACTGTCACAATATGGGCTCAAGCCACGCATAGAGTAGCGGAGTAATAGATGCCTTACTTAGACAAGAAACGATACAAGAATCCAACTATCCCGAAGGGGCAGGCTACGTTGGGGGCGAGCGTAAAGCCGCCGTCATCGTCTTATTCTCAGGCGGCCCAGCCTCCTGGCGCTCCTATGCGCGTGGCAGGCTCTGCTCTGAGGGATGCGGCAATGGCCAGGGCGAAAGCGCCGCGAACAGGAGCTCCGCCTGTACCGCAGACACCGCCCAGAACCATGGGTGCGATCCAACAGCCGCCAATGAAGACAGCACTGGGAGCAAGCGGGGCAGGCCAGCCGAGGCAACAGATGGCCAGCCAGGCAGCGACAAGAATGCTGCAACCCACTGCGCCAGCTATTCCCCCGACCCAGCCCAGAGGGCCTGCAGTGCCATTACCAGCGGCCCCGCCGCCGCCAAGGGGCGAGCAGGTATATCAGCCGTTAGGGATGGGTAGTGGGGCGCCGGGTGCTACGCCTGCCCCAACGGGGGTAGATTATGGCCCGCCAGATCCGGGTGTGATGGGCATGCCTCAGCAGGCGCCTGGGGCAGCCGACCTGCAGCTTGAGAAGCCTCCGGTTACGACTGAGGAAAAGCTCGCCGGTGTCACTTCCCCAGAGTTCTATCAGAAATGGGCGCAGCCTGGTCAGTATTACGATCCAAAGACGGGGACATATAAAGAACTAATCCCCGGCGGTGGAGAGGTTGCATCTCAGGACATCCAGGCCGAGGCTCTGGCCATGCTTGAGAAACGTGGCCATGAGGGCTACGGGATGAGCGAGGAAGAGCTCCAGCAAGCGAAAGATGTCATCACCTCCCAGATGTATGACCAATTCACCCAGATTGCCGAAGAGATGGCCTGGAGTGGACGTGCGGGAGCGGGTGGACTTCTAGCCAGGGGGTTCGGGCGAGCGGGAGCGGGAGCGGCTCAAGAGCTGAAGAAACTCTTCGTTGAGAATGCCAAGATAGCCGTCCAGGAGAAGATTGCCTATATTGACCGGATGCTTCAGATGTACGGCGCCAAGCTCAACGCTGAGACTGTCATGGCGCTGCAAGATAAGAGGGCAGAGCTTGAGAAAGAGATGTTCGCCATGGAAGAGGGGGTCGGAAGTAAGACCGAGGGCTTTGCTATGCGGCAAGATGTGGCGTACCAGGCTGGCGGTGAGGGCTGGGGTGGAAAGTCGGCCCAGGCTATTGAACACATCATGGACAATTCTGAAATGACCTACGATGAAGCCGCCCAGTACTTCAGAAAAGGTAAAGACGGCAAGATGGAGTACGACTTTACAGGTCCTCCGCCGCCCATGGCGCCTCCAACTTGGGAGCACGGTGATGATGTGTGGGAGATGATGCCTGAATGGAAGAAGGCAATGTGGTGGCACAGGTACTCGAAATTCGGGGACGCTTGGGATCCGCATGCGGGTGGCGCAGCAAAGAAGGATGACGAAGGCGGGGTTTTCTGGAGTTTCTGGGACGCATGGAAGGATAAGTTGAGCGGGGAAGACCGGAAAGAGCTGGATGACATGTACAAATACCACATGGAGCCGGGTGGCACCGGCCAACACTATAAGTATGCAGGCGGTAAGGATTACGTGAAGTACCCTGTGACCGGAAAACCACCATATTAGGAGGAAAAAATGCCTTACAGACCACCCACACACATAGGCCAGGGCTGGTACGGCCAGGCTCGCCAAATGGCAGCGCAAAGAATGCAGCAGGAGGCGGCGAATGCTCTCGCGCAAGAGCAGCTCTCCTGGAACAAAATGAGGACCTTTACAGATCCACTTTTGCAGTTTGGCTCACAAGTGGCACTAAAGTTTATCCCCCAGGTGGCGCCAGAAGAGTCAATGGCAGTCGCCACTGAGCGAGCCTACAAAGCGGGGGAGCGAGGTGTTGGCGTTGGGGAGGCTATCGGTCAGCAGCCCGCAGTGCCGTCCGAGGTGGAAGACTTCAACAGGGCGCGGCAGCGTTTTGAGCAAATGCGGCAAGATGTTATCCAGGATACGAAAGCCGCCCCAGGCCCAGGACCAATACCTACGCAAGTTGCTGGGGGACCAACGGCCCCGCCTGCGGGTGCGCCCGTGGGAGGCCCAACTGCACCACCACCGCCCGCCCCTCCGGTGCGAAAGCCAACGCTACGCGGACTGCAAGAGAGGATCAAGGGCGCGCCCGTGGGCGCTCCGGTGAAACCGCCGCCTGGCTGGGGGACACAGCCTGAGCACTATAAAGACTTGAGCCCGAGAAAGCGGCTACTGCTGGAACAGTGGAAGTCTGGTCAGGCAGCGGCGGGGCGCCAGCGAGAGAAGGAGCAACTCCAGGCTGCCGCCGCCAAGAGCACGTTGAGGCGGGGTGTCGCGGCACTTGTTAAGGACTGGGACCATACGGCTACACACGCCAACGGGAAACCCATCAGGGACTATTCTCGGGCCAATGTTAAGGCAATGCGATCTTATGCTGACGACTTGGTAAGCGGGCTGGTGTCCGAGGCGGAACTCAAGGGTCTCTTGGTAACCCCGGCTCAAAAGGCGAGCTATAAGGCAACCGGGGACTTTGCATACCGGAGATCTCTAACCAAGCAAGAGATGAAGGTGCATGAGGATCTGTGGGTCAACTACTACTACATCATGGAGAGGCAGGCCACAGAACGCGGAAAGGCGACTATCAAGGCAGCGCGGATCTCTGCGGCGGTCAGGAACAGGGCAAAGAAGTATGGGCTTAAAGGGATTAACGCTGGGCAGTGGGCTAACGGCGTAGATAGGGCGGCTACGAAGCACGGGTTCAACCAGGCTGATCAGAAATATAAGGTGATTAGTTCGATTATACACATGGAGACAAGGGATGCTAACGCAAGGGTAAATGCCCTGAAGAAAGATTCGGTGTATGGCCCAATCATCGAGGATGCCCTGAAGTTCTCTCGAATGAAACAGCGCCCGGTGAAGCCTGTATTACTCGGACCGGAAGGGACGGGGATGCGAAACCTTCAGGGGTATTACAAGAATAAAAGCCTTCCGCCGGGGGACGTGGCGCTGCTAAATGAACTTGCGGGGCTGCCCAAAGCTCAGGCGCAGACCAAAGTCCAGAAAAGCCCCTACAAAGAGGCCTATGCGGGCTACAAGCTGTTTAGTCCGCCAAAAGCGACCATCAAGGGCACGGTGGCATTCGGACCGAAGGGTGCCGGATTGCCGAATCTGCAGGCATACAAAAGCTCTCCGCAATACAACCCCAAGGACGGCCCTCTGCTTGATGAACTGGCCAGGCTGCCTAAGAAGAAAGCCAAAGCCGCTTCGAGCAAGAGGAAGTATCGTGCGGCATACCGTCGATACCGAAACTTCAAGCCGGCAACGCCTGCAAGGAGCTTTGCTAGGGTGAAGGTCGACTACGACAACATTAAGAAGAAACTGGGGTTCTACAGCAAAGGCCAGGATTATACCGACAAACTCGAAAAGCACGCCAAGGCGATGATTAAGGCAGGCAGAATTGAACTGACTATAGGGGGCAAGAAGGTAATTGGCAGTAAGCTGAGGGGCGGTGGTTTGACCGGATGGAGGTGGTCCACCGATGGGAGCTTTGACAAGCATAAGTTACCGAAGGAGATCAAAGATCTCAAGGGCGCGGGCTACACGCCGAATGAGGCATGGCTACAGAAGCAGCCTGGCATTGGGAAGCGATTTGAGAGGAAAAACATAAAGGGGCGGGCCGCGCTTATCAAACGCATCGACTCCAGATTTAAGAAGTATATGAATTGGACCCAGCAGCAGTTCGATCAGCATTTCGGGGTAGAGGGCAGAAAGGTCTACCAGTGGATACAGGAACTTAAGGGAGTGATGGGCACCCAATGGGGCAAGGCAGGCACACAGGAGGCTCCAAAGGGTCGATTGGCTCGGGCAGCGAGTCTGATTCGACAGCAGGGCTGGCCGGCCTCTAAGAAGCGGCGCGCACTTTTGGCTTATGCGGACAAGCTGAGGACATAGATGCCGGGAACAGATCCGTTTGGTGTTGATCTAAATAGCCACCTCAATAGCTTTGAGGATGGCACTCAGCCTGCAGTTACGCAGTCGCTGGCCCCCATTGCCCCTGCGCTGGTAGAGCCCGTTTCCTATCCCACGGTGGAGCCCGTTCAGCCCATCGGTGCGCCGCCAATGGCCGAACAAGACTTCCCCTATCCGCCAGCACAAGAAGAGCAGCAGTGGCAGCAGAGCATCCCTCCCCCCGAACCAATTGAGGGCTATTCGCCGCGCTTTGTCAGCCAACCCTTTCTGGATGAGGCCGGGAGTGTTGCGGGGGCTTATGTAATAGACGGGGCGCCAGATACGGCCAGCGGGACTCCCGCTGTACATGAAGCCTATGTGTCGTCAGGGGTTGATTCGGCTACCGGAGAGCAGACGTTCTCGCAGGTTTACCCTTTTGAGGGTCGGGATAAGGGTGATGTCGTAGAGCGACTTAGCCCGGCCCTGTGGAACCCGAACGGCTCCACAAGGCAGAAGTTCCCGGAGGTGGCCATTGACTACCTGTGGAAGGGCTGGGGAGCGAATCATCCGTTCACAATCCAAGCCATCCAGGCCATGGGCGGGGTTGTTGCCTGGTCCCAGGGAAGGAGGGCTCCGCTGGCGCCTGCGGTGGGCATGTGGGAGTGGACGGCTCAGATGCAGGCGGCGGACACATCGTTCTGGACGCCGAAGCCTGAAAAAGTAACTTTCGGCAACCGGCTATATCCAACCCCGGACTTTACCACCCCAGGTAGGATGGCGTTCAACCCCCTTGGCGGTAGGCCAGGCGGCGAGGTGGTGCTGGACTTCCTGAAGGGTCTCTACGAGAGCGGGTCGTATGAGTCTTCGCCTTATATTCTTCTGCCCTACCTAAGTGGAGGCATGCACACCACAATGGCCGGGTATGAGTTCACTCAGGAGAAGTTCCAGGGGGAGCACGAAGAGCTTGAGCGCGGCGGCGTGGCTGAGGCGGTGGATTATGCCATATCCATATTCGATGACCTCTATGGGAAAGACACGTCATTCCAGAGCTACAGAACTGACGGGGATTCGGTGCTTTCGGAGCTGAACCTTCACATCAGGGCCAAGCATGCCTGGGAGCGGTTCTATCGGGAAGGTGGGGGTGAGCAGCCTGTCGATGTCGATATGATAAGTAAAGACCCGCGCCTTCAGCGTGCGGCTGTGGTTCGGGTTGTCTCGCAGGGTCCAGGTGGCGCACAGGCAGAGAATGCTGCAGCAAAGCTCTTCGAGGCAGATCTTTCCCCCCGAGCCCGACTGATTTTAGAGCTCGCAAAGAGCCAGGGGCAGTATCCGGCAGCTCGCAAGAAGCTGTTTGACACAGTGGGCGCGCAGGTCGATCACCTAGTAAAAAGCCTTGGTGAAATCTTGCGTTCAGATAGTCGAGCGGTGAATAAGCTTTACGGTAAGGACATCAGGCTCATCCTGGATATGAGGAAGATGCTCGACCCCACGCGGTCAAAGTACTACAAGGGGGTAGACGGCGATCATGCGGAATCTGGCGGGGTTGTCGCAATCATCCACCAGTTGAACCGGATCAAGAAAACCCTGCGAACAGGGCAGCTTCAGCTTGGGCTGAAAGAAGACATCAAGCACCCCGGCTTCTGGAAAGTCGATGCGCTGCTAACCCGCTGGCCAATCGCCAATTACAGCAGGAAGGAATGGGGATTGATATATAAAGGCGTTCCAGAGGTAAACCGCCACGGGCTTTACTTGGGACGAGCCGCCAAGCCGGGGTTCGGGGGCGAACACCAGTTTGGGTTCCCCCCTATTTATGTTGAGCCTGGCACCCCTGCGATGAAGAACCCGGGGGAGCGGGCGGCAAACCTCCTGAGCCTCGTTGATCCGCCGATAGGTACAAATGCCTGGGCAAAGAAGACCGGGTATCTAAAGTCAAAGCGGCCGGGACCATACAAAGAGTTCAAGAGAGCGAAGAAGGCGTGGATGCCGGAAATCCAGGAGGCGGCTGGCTGGGAGCCTGGCACTGGCGATGCTCAATACATGTCTCATGTGATGTATGGTTATTCACTCGACCTCAACGGGCTATTCCCATACCGGAAGCCGAGGAGCGCCGACCATAGCTCAATAAGCATTGGCGAGCGACTTTCACCGAATCCCATAGTCCACAAGGGGCTTGCATCCGCATGGCGCACCGTTATCTCACCAGAGGAGCAGAAAGCAATATTGCTACAGGCCAAAGACTCGAAGATCCCGCCGCATGTCTTGGCCGGGTGGCCTCTTTGGCACGGTCAAGATGCGAAAGCCATGGCAGTCAGGCGCACGCGCATTTTAGTGGACCCCGATGGTAAGCCCTTGCTGAACGACAAGGGGAAAAAGATAGAGCTGTCCATAGAGGAGTATGATCGCCGCTATCCCGACTATTCTGCCGTCCACGGTGTGGATAAAGAGACCGGCAAGCCCACGGTGGCTCGGGAATACAAGGACCGGCCGCCCTATAAAGAGGTAGAGCACCGGCGGGGCATGCACAGGCACATGATCACAGGAGACTGGGTTCCGATGCCTGACAGCGACGAAGTCGATCGTTTCATGGGTAGCTCGCTCATGCTCCCGGTGGGTGTCGCCAAAGCACTATACGAAGAGGTTGGGCTGAACTACGTCCTTGGGCAGGGGGGGCAGAGATTCCTTGCTACCGACCCTGGCCCGGATGTTTATCCGGCGGGCCAACTGCAGACCGGGACCTGGTTCACATTCGGTAAGAGCATGGTGGAGGTGCCCTGGGGCATTGCGAACGATCTGCGGCGCAAATTCATGTATGGCATGGTTGATATGTGGCCGGACTGGGTAGGCGACGGAGTAAAAGAGAGCATCAAACAATTCGTCTGGGACCAGGACTGGACTACGGGGGAAATTTTGCGTGGCCGCAGAGACCCCGGCATTGAATACTTTCGATGGGCAACGCATATGTTCGGAGGGGATAAGCCCAGCGACGACTGGATGGAACGTTCCTACGAAACCATCCCAGAGCAACTGCTCTACCTTGCAGCCCACAGGGTCATAATCCCGCTGGAAGTCGGTCGCCATATGTTGATGATGACTGACCCAGCCTACGGCCCGAACGAGGTTGCCCAGTCGCTGGCTGATACTGCCAATGTCTTGGTGGCGACAGGCCCGCTTGTGGCCTACGGGGCCGTCCGGGGGCTTATAGGGCAGCCGGAAACCATGCAAAAGGTTGCCGAGGAAGTGGGTATCCTGCCAACACTCTTTGTTGGATATGGCATGGGCAAGAAGCTGAAGGGGGCAGTCAAAAGTTACGTGGGCGCTGTCAACAAGGTCCTAGTGTCCGGTGAGCTGCTGGCCGAGGCCATTGCAAACGGCACAGTCCCGGAAGGCTACCAGCCAACTCCGTATGTGCCCCGTGGACAGTTCTTTAGACCTGGCGGCCGAGCTCCCCTGGAGGTGGCCGATTTGCCCTCCCTGAGAGTGGGAGACCTTAGGCGGATGGGCGAGCCAGATGCCATCGCAGAAGTTGTCTTTCAGCAAGGCAGCACCAAAGCTGTCCACCGGACGCTTTCTGCGCTGCTAGAGGCTCGACATGTTCTGGTCTCCGAGCTGGCAAACTTTTCCAGCGGCGTCCCCGATGTCAAGGTAGACACGGCAAACAGGCCATACGTGTTCAACCAACGCCACGGCGTTCGGATGTACCTCGATCAAATGAAGCCCGTCTTCCCGAAAGGCAATGAGCCCTTGAGGCTCATGTGGACTGACCCCAAAAGCGGCATCCAATGGACCGTTATGCGAATGAGCAAAGACTCGAACATGTTTGTCAATTGGTTCGGGAGGGGAGTGGAAGGGTGGAAGAATGCTGAGAACTTCAAGAAGGAGTGGTCTGCTCGGCAAAAACACGTCAACGATGGCATAAAGCGACACACCGAGGGTATAGAGCTCCTTCAGCAACGCCTGTTCGGTGAGAAGGGCGACATGGAACTAATACCCAGCCCGCTCTACGGGAAGGGTCGCCGGATCGCCGCCAAGTTCTATAGCGATTTCTTGCCGCATTTGCTTGGCTCGCTGGCCCTAGGACCGCAAGGTTTACCGCTGATGGCGCCGATTGAGTTCGCATCCCTCGTCATGCGAAAGTTCACAACCGGCGCTCCGTCTGCTTACAGGGTGAAAATCCCCGGCACCGGCAAGGCGATTACTATCCCCGGCGCCCTCCATGCCTGGTCAAAGGCAATGTTTCTCTACCGAGACCAAGTCATCCCAGAGGCTCTCTCAAACATACTGTTTGAATCCAACAGGACCACAAACAAGGGGACAGCAGCATCCTGGGACGCAGTGCGAGCCCTCCCGGACGCACTCAAGCCGACAGTCTTTGACGCCATGACAATGGAAGCCCAGTCATACTCGTGGAACGTGGTGGTCTTCGATGGCTGGAGGTCGGGGCTTGAGCAACTCTCCCGCCTGAATGCCGGGGAGCTCGCGAAATACAGAGCGTCTAACCACAGGAATCTTTCCAGTGGGCCAAAGGAGCTGAAGGCTCGTGTTGAAAGTGACCTGCCCGGACTCATCGCGCAACGCGACGGAGAGCGCATACCGCTGCCCGCATTCTGGCAGCCCTACGTGACAGCCTGGGAGGCCAAGAATGGGCCTATGGGCTCGGATAAGAACCTGCGCCGAATCCGGGCGCCAGAGTTCTACAGAGAGTTGTTCTATACCGATTTGCCCAGCGTTGGTGAAATCAATCAAGCCCTTCAGGCGCTCGGTGAGCAGCTCTACCGCAAGGGGAGCCGGCGGGAGCACTATGAGGGAGAGCGCAAAAAGAAGTTCAGGCTGACCCCCAAGCAGGAGACTACGGTTCGGGAGACATATCCTCACGTCACCGGCCGCGAGAAAGTTACCTATGACGCAAAAGGCAAGCCGATTAAGATTGATGTGCCGAAGCCAGATATTGAGGTCATGCCTGCCCTGGACCCGTCTCGCATAAAGACATACAGCGATAGCCTGAGCCCAGGGAAGATAGGGGTTCGCACATCATCTGAGTACACCGGACCAGTCGTTCCGGTGGTGCATGATGCTGTTTCAGGCTACCGGTATAACCCCCTCCACAAACGCTATGAGGTTGACTCAAACTTCCGCACCGTCGCGTCAGAGTTTTCACCCCTTCTGCTGCGACACGTTGAGCAGGTTGTTGACTTCCTCAACCGCGATGTGTCAGCGCGTCCACTTGCAGACCGGTTCCAGATGGTCCATGACGGCGTAGTGGCCGAAGGTTTGGCGGACAACCCGGCGAATCTAACCAACTATGCGATGCCCCAGTCCTATGACCGGACGGTGCAGTTGAGAAACCGCATTTTAGAACTCACTCGCGACCTGAAGGAGGGCCGGATTGACACGAAGGAATACTTTGCTCTGCTAAGGTCTGAGCGCAATGGTGCAGCGCAAGATATAGCAGCGCATGCTAAGGCCGCAGGTCAGATGATGCCGAACTGGGACAAGCGGATGGGTATCCCCAAGGAGATTTCAAAAATAGAGCGCGGCCTTATAACAGACCCGGTGTCGTTTGACCGCATGATGGTGGCGGACCTGGCCTCGCTTGAAAACCTCGTCAACAGACACAAGGCGTTCCGCCAGATAATGAAACAGTTCCCAGGCGTATGGCGAGAGGCCAGCTTCTTTCCCGATGCCAAATCGGCCAGGGCTGCCGGCTATGAGATCATGCCAGACATGAAATACCCCGGCACTACTATCAATGTGTTCGGCGGGCTGGCCGGGAAGTATGTTCGGGGAGATATACAGCGCATCTGGGTCTGGGAGCATAAGTTCAACGAGTACGCCAGAAAGCTTCTACCCAAGACGGTGGTGTGGTGGAAGCGCCTACGCACTGTCTATAACTTGCCAGTTGCCTTCCGTAACTATGTGACCCAATGGCTGTATCACGGGCCGATGTATGGCGTAAATCCAATGACCAAAGAGGGCCAGCACTACCTTGGACTTGCCCGTCAGGCGATGGCAAACCCCCACAGCCCAATGGGTAAGCTATTGCTTGAGAGCCAAACCCTGAGCGGCGACTTCTCTCGCACCGACCTGATGGTCAACGCGCGGGTCTCCTTCTACGACATCATCTACGGGAAGAACTTTAGTGACACTCGGCGCATCTTTACCAACATGCACACCTTCCCCTACCACTTGATGAGCAGGATCAGCAAACGAAACAAAGGGGCGTTGGCGCTGCATGCTGTCATGTCTGACTTACCTAATGCCATATATGGCTTTAACGATCAGCTCTACCGGGCCGCGAAGTTCTTCAAGTCGTACATGCCGGATCACCACAGGGGCGGCAAGACCAGGACCGACATGTTCCAGGCCTCGCTGGACGGGCGAGAGATAAGCCAGAACTATGCTCATGCCCCAATGGCAGTAAACTTCCTCTCATCTCCTTACCCGAGCAGGCTGTCCACAGCCCACTTCCTATCTCCGGTCGGCGTTGTCACTCCATTTATGCGCTATGGTGTACAGGCCGCTAGGGGCTTGAAGCGGAATTTAGACAACCCGGTCCAGGCTGTGACGATAGCCGCCATGATGAACACCTGGGACTATCTGACGGCACTGTCTGTTTCCCAGGCCGGCGTCTCTGAAGATGAGTGGCGGGCAATCAGGAGCAATTCGCCTATGTCTTGGCGCCTGCGGTATATGGCAACGCCATGGACCATCAAGGCCAAGTTTGGCGCCTCCGGTGCCCCCGAGGATGTCTGGTGGACTGGGGTCAATGTCGGCTGGCTTCAGCCGTTTACCCTCAAGTCGTTCCTTGGGCAGAGAGGTGATGAAGATGACGTGGGTCTGGCCAGTCTGTTGCTGGAGGCTGCAACAGGGTTTACGTTCGACCCGCAGGACAACTGGATGCCAGGTCAAATAAGCCGAGCGTTGCAGTGGTTAACTGAGAAGAGCCCCCGGACGAGAAGGGAGCTCTCGAAAAGATATTTTGATGGGGATGAGATTACACTGGGCAGGGTGCTCTTGCACATTGGGAAAGAGCAGGCTGTGCCGCCGACAATCACAAGGGTGATGGATATCTGGGGCGAGAACATTCCGGGGATGGCGAAGTGGGCAAAGACGGCTGGTATGACGCTGGAGCCGCAAGGGATGCAGCGGAGCGCACTTGTAGACGTGCGGCATAACTTCAATAAGATGCACGTCGCCAAAGAGGATGCGGATGATGAAACGGCGAAGCAATTTGGCCTCCCGAGGCTCCCGGCCTACAGCATAATGGATGAAAAGAGTCACGAGCCTATGTTCGAGGGCAGTCCGCATACATGGGGTGAGGTCGCTGCCTCTCGAAGGCTCCGGTCACAGCAGCACATCGCAGAGGCCCTCAAGGGATACTACGCTGACATGGAGGGTCTCAGCAATACGATCACCGCTGGTCAGACCAGAGAGCCTGGCCCTGAGATGATGTACTACATCGATGCGTTTGATAAACTCAAACCACTTGCGGATGCCGGCTGGATAGTCAAGTCTGACGATGCGACGGACGCGGAGCCGGGGCTCTACCTCACCTCTGCACGTCTAGCCGTTGGCGGGTTCCTTGCGTACTTGAGGGAATGGGTAGGCAAGGCCGGGTTTGAGGATATTTTGCGAGAGATAGATCCCAAATTCCAAACAGAGGAAGTATACTTTGGTGGAAGGATTGAGGTAGAAGAGCCATAATTAACACTGTATATATGGAGCGATAGGAGACTAAGATGGCAAATTCAAGATCGATGTACGCGGTGTCTTTGGACAAAAAATCTGGGGAAGCCTTCGTGCTTTCGACGGGGGTGAGCGATTTCCAGAGCGCAATATTTACGCCTCCCTTTGGCGCTCATACGTGGCAACTCAGAATGAGGTCGAATAACGATGCAGACATGAGCATATCTATCGAAACGGTCGATGAAGATAGCCACGCGATCCACGTTGACGGAAGCCCGTTTACAAATGTGGGCCTGGGCGGTCATGCCGACTCGGACTTTAATACAGGGGGCGTTCTTGAAGTCACAATCGATTCCACTAACCCGTCCATAAAGGTTACATGCGCTGGCTCTGGCGCACATCTCACAGAACTCAAAGTGAAGGCGTATAGAACACTCGAAGACGTATCGACCGGCGCATACGTGGCATCGGCAGATACCACCACAGTGGTGATAAGCTAATGGGAATAACAAGATACGGCACAAGACTTAGCCTGAAAAAAAGCCAGGTAGACTCTATCGGCGGCGGCGGCACGGCAGACGGGCGCACCATCTACACCCGAACCTTTCAGCTAACCCAGGCTCAAATCGCAGCCAAGGGCGGAGTCACCTCCGCTGACTTCGCCATATTCACACTTGCAGCTAACGAGGGCATACGTTGGATCTGGTTTAGAACCATTGCAAGTTTCACCGGGGGTCCAAATCTCTACGCCGAAGTGGGCTGGGCGGCAGAGCACGCAGGGCTTTACTCTCAACAAGCTGTGACATCAGCGGGCAACTACGATGACGCCGGCCATCATTCCGATGTCGTAGGTGGGCTTGGACTCAATGACGAGATGGGTGAAGCGGGGCCAGAATACGACGCGACCGCACTTATGGGGACAGAAAAAGCCATACGACTCTACAGTGCGACAAATAGCGGAAACCATGACGGGATAACCGGCGGCGGGCCGCTTTATATCAATGTTGAAATCGTCAGATATGACGCCAGCCAAGTGGAGAATGTGACATGAGCAAGGGCAGGCTTTATAAACTTACCGAACGCAAATTGGTCTTTACCGCAATGGCGGCGGCTGGCATTGATTGCACAGACGAGTTGGCTGAAATCGAAGCGGGTATCGAGAAGGAAAAGAAACGCGCAGAGATTGCGGGGATTGCGGAATACTACGCCAAGAAGAAACGGTGGAAGGGCAGTCCGACAAACGGCCAGAAAAAGAAGATCAAGGAGAGCCTTGGTCTCTCGCCGCGATGTGTCGCTGAAGAAATCATCAAATGAAGCCTGAGACCCGGGCCGGCCAACTGGCACTCAAGCATTGCACTGCGGCCAACATCCCATTCACCATGCTAACCAATGTGTTTAGCTGGGATGACCGGGATGGGCTCAAGAGACTGCAAGCAGAGCTAAAGCACTACGATGGGGCTATAGATGGCCTGTTCTGGCGTAACTCAGTCAATGCCTTTGTGCAGCAATTCCAGAAGGGCTACATCATTACCGATGGCACGCTGGCTCAGGCACCGGGCATCCCTGTCATAAACTACCTGAGCCCCGTGGTTCACCGGTTCAAGGCAAGGCGGAAGATAACCCCTGTTGGCATAGTAGTTCATGAGCCGGTGGCTCGCGGGGTCTCCAGGATAGTCAACATACTTTCAAGACGGCATCTCGGCGTCCACTTTATCGTCTCGTCTGAGGGCACAATCACACAGCACGCAGATACCCACGATAGGCTGGGTCATGCGGGGCGGTGGAATAAGCATACGCTCGGCCTTGAGGTGGAGAATATTTATTACGGTCACCTGGCTCGGGGAGAAGAAAAGAAGCGAATCATCTCCGCAAAGTGGGCACATAAGAAACGTTATGTTGTGCCAACGAAAGAGGCGCTGGATTCCGCGACTGACCTTATCGCTTATCTATGTGACGTTGTAGAAACCATCCCGCAGAGGTGGCTGGGCCTAAAGGCCAATAACACCATGAGAATGGGTAGACTGCCGCGCGACTTGCGCGACCCAAAGCAGCCGGGAATCTGGGCGCACACATATTTTGCTCACGCCGATGGGGGCTATATTGTAGAGTACGCCAAGGAGAAATTAGAAGATGCATGAAGCATTGCCATGGGCCAGCCTGCTGGGCGGCTTTTTAGTGGCCGGTTTATCGTTGGCTTTTCGCTACGGCAAGGATAGTAACACCTCGCGTGAACTCAGCCGCGACGTAAAAGAAATCAAGTCAGACGTGAAAGAGCTTGGTCAGCGCGTATCACAGACTGAAATCTGTGTCGCTCGAATCGAGGCCAAGGTTCAAAGCAACGGGAGTCAGCAATGAAGAAGTGGTACAAGTCAAAGACAGTCTGGATGGGGGTCATCGTGGCCGTACTGGGAGTGCTTGAGTACCTCCAGTCGAGCAACTGGATGGACCTGAAGACCACTGTCATCGGCGCTCTAGTCGTCTTCCTTCGAGCCATCACGGCGCTGCCAATTGGCGGCCCTCGGCGCGATAAAAAGGGGCGTTTTACTTCAGCCTCCATCATCGTCGGCGTTGTAGTCCTAGCTCTGGTGGGTTGTGGTACGCTCAGTATCAAAGCGAAAGACGCTGCACACTGCAAGTTCAAGGTCAAAGCTCCACACAAGGTGACCTGCACTGTGGACGGCAAAGTGGTCTACACCCAGGAAGGCCCGAAAGACCTGGACATCAAGGGGTGTTGCCAATGCCCACCCCGCTAGAGATCGAAGAAGGCGCAGCAGAATTACTGAAGGCCGTTATTGGATTTGGGATGGGTGCCGTGCCTAAAGATGTACCAGAAGAGTATCGACTGCTTGCTGAAGCGGCCATAAAGCGCGGGGCCGTTTGGCTCTTGCGACAACTGAAACCTGAGGCGATCAAGGTTCTGCTTGAAGACACAGCAGAGGCCACCGCTGAAATAGACTGGGGACAAGACGATGCCTAAAGTTGGCGGAAAGCACTTTGCGTACAGCAAAGAGGGCTACAGAGAAGCAAAGCAATATGCCAAGAAGACAGGGAAGAAACTGCAAGCCCCAAGGGATGCCCTGAGAAAAGCTGCAGCCGCCCGCCTGAACGGCGCACCGGGGCGGAGACGGAAAAAAACAACCGAAAGTTCTTGACGAAAGTAAAAGCACAACCCCATTATCATTGTGCCAACATATTCATCAAGGGGGCGTGACTTGTACACTGTAATCGACGTACTGCGTGCGGCAAACTACCAAGCTATATCGCGAATAGTGGGCGACAGTTTGGTCACAAACCTGCCGTGCCCGGTGCAGCCGCACAAGAATCAATCTGCATCCTACGGTTCGGCTTCCTGCCATCCACCATCCGAAGACGATCCGGGTACATTTATCTGCCACAACTGCGGTGAGAACTGGTCGGCCAAGGGCTTGGCTATCCAACTTGCAGTCGAGCAGGGGCTGACCCCATCCAGTGCCCCCAAGAAAGAAGTCACAGCCAAAGCCAAGGTGGAGCCGCTCGACTTCGCAACCGCATGGGTTCGGGCGCAGGAAGAGGCGCTGAAGTCTCACGCCCTGAGTGTCTACCTGGACTCAAGATGGGGCGACAGCCGGGTCGGCGCACTGGTCAAGGGTATGGTCGGCTGGACCCAGGCTCTCCCCCGACCCTACTTTGGCCGGAGCCATCATCTCTTGGTGCCACTATACAATAGCGAGGGTGAGGCAATCAGCGGAGTTAGGCGCCTGACCACCGACACCCATGGCCCCAAGTCAAAGCGCCTGCCCAACGCGGCCATGGGTATCAAGAAATCGACCAGCGTGTGGTTCGGTGACAACCCGGCTGAAGTTGCCGACAAGGCCAAGGGCTCTATCCTGTGGATCTGCGAGGGTGAGATAGATACGCTGCTGATGGTTGCCCTGCGTGAACTGGGCAAGATTTCCGGCGCTGTCATCGGAGCACCGGGGAGCGCCGCGAAGACAGCCAAGTGGTGGAGAGACACAGCCAGGCTGGTCGGAGACACCGGCGAGGCGCAGAACGTGGTCACCGTCTTTGATGCGGATGAGGCGGGCGACCAGTACTACGAGCGGGCAGCGATGGCCTTCCCGATGTCCAGCAGGGTGCCCCTGTCTGAAGACATGGACCTCACCGATGTCATGGTCCAGGGGGGCATGAAGTCAGTCCTGCAGTACCTCCACGCGGCCAAAGCCAAGCACCGCATGTTCTACATCCTCGACAACGGGAAGTACGTCTACTTCCTGGGGGACCGGTGGCACATTGCCAACAGCAAAGCGTCAATGGAGGCTAGGCTCAGGCAGGCAGGCTACGTGCCTGATACGGCCAAGTCGATGGCCTCAAACCTCCCGCCGGCACGCGACCTGTGCTTCGACCCGTCAACTATCGACCGGACAGTGCTGAAGGACGGCAACACGTACCTCAACACCTGGCGCGGGCTCCCCATCCGACCGGTGCTTGGGCCATTCGATGTCATCGAGACCCTGCTCAGGCAGCTCTGCGGAGACAACCAGCGGATCTATGACTACGTTCTGGACTGGCTGGCCCGACCACTCCAGTCACTCCACCGGGGACGTATGCAAAGAAACCGCACGGCTCTCGTGGTGTTCGGCGCCCAGGGAACGGGCAAGGGACTGTTCTTTGACCGACTGATGCGAGTCCTCTATGGCGACTACCACCTGGGCGTGAACTACAAGAACCTGGAGGACTCGTTTGACCCGGTTCGATTGGCTGACTGCCTGTTCATGGTGGCCAACGAAGTCTCCGACTCCACGCTCAGAGACGCTAAGGTTCTCAACACCATGAAGAACTGGATAGCTGACGACTTCATTTCAATTCGACGCATGGGTATAGCGGCCATGCAATTCCCAGTACACTTCAACATGGTAATCACCTCCAACCACACCGCTCCGATACGCCTAGAAGCCTCAGACAGGCGCTATACGATACTTAGGGCGGATAAGGTGCTAGGACACGACAGAGAGCTCCTAAACGCGCTTATACTGGAGAACGATACCAACTGGCCGACTGCAGCTTGCTTCTACCACCACCTGCTGGAGCGACAGATAACTCATGATGTGGGCTTTCCACTGGAGACTGCTTGGCGCACTGCCCTCATTGAGAGCGGCCGGCCGAGCCATGAGACGTTCGCCCTGGCCATCATCGAGGATGGATTCAATTCGCTCGCTGAGGATTGGATAGCCGAGGCAGCGCGCAAGGGTAGGGATGGCCCATTCTACCTACAGCAGCACGGGTTTGTTCCATCGTTGACGATGAGCGAGGTCTACCAGTTCTGGTGCCGGCAGAACGCCATCCGGTTCTCGGTGAGAACACCTGACCTGATGAACACCATCAGCTATGTCTTTGCGGAGCGAGAGATTAAGATCGTGCCAAAGCAGCGGCAGGTCGGCAAGAAGCGACTGCGCGGTTTCGATGGGATACCCATGGCTACCATACACGCTGCCGAAGCAGAGCAGCAGCGAGCATCTGAAGCCATCCAGCGCATGATGAACCTACCAGACCCGGTGATGAACTAATGCTCTACATCCTTGCAGCCGTCACCCTTTCTCATCCCCCGATCCCCACCTACAATCCCCACC
>Ga0114904_1000247_pt1 | contig 30995 bp, 64 predicted proteins | sample MalvirDeepMed_s6_FD_83498 | JGI IMG/M metagenome (GOLD analysis project Ga0114904, IMG submission 83498) | Marine viral communities from the Global Malaspina Expedition - Malaspina viral metaG DeepMed_s6 | ecosystem: Environmental > Aquatic > Marine > Oceanic | place: Mediterranean Sea... | reverse complement strand
TAATCATCAAATATAACATCGGGTTTAAATTTCTTTATTTCTGTTGCTGATGCTGGGAAGTCACGTATCTTATCATACATTCTAAACTTGTCTGGGCTGTATTTTTTTGCAATAAAATCACGTATCCTATCAAGCTCTTGTAACTGTTCCATGTCATACATACCTTGACGTATCATTGTATAAGAGAGTCTTCCAGACTCTAATGCTATTAGTTTTTTCAAGACTTCTACGTTTGTAAGTTCCCTATTAAACAGGAGAACTTTTCGATTACTAGTCAAAATATTCGAGAGTAAATTTAGCATCATTGTAGACTTACCGTGTCCAGGCCGTCCACCAATTATTGTAATCTCTCCACGTGTCAGTCCGCCAGCAAACTTATCAACATTTTCAAAACCAGTTTTTACAAGTAGTTTGTCTGTATTTTGTATTGACTCTATTGCATCACCTAGGGCAAGGTTAATATCAAACGTAGTGTCTGGTCTTAGATTTATAAGCTCACCGATTGAGGTGTGGGCTGTGACAAGTACATCAAGTGCATCTACAGTATTGTTCATTGCACTTTTCTCAATATCTTTAGCGGATTCAATTACAAGACGTAGAAGATACTTTTCATATATCTTCTTGGAATATACTTCCATCGTACTTTTCGTACCACAGTTGTTTGTACAATCTACAATAAATACATTGTCAACACCCATTGCATGATCCACAGCATCTAGGCACGAGGCTACCGTCATTATATCTACATGTTCTCTACGCTTTAACATTCCAGTAACTATGTTCCATAATCTCTTACACCTATCATCGTACCATACGGAATCAGATATGATGTATTTAGCTACATTGCTATGTCTACTTGGATAACTTATAACAGACCCAATAACAGCAGTTTCTATTGAAGTATCATTTGGAAGTTCTTTGCTCATTAGAATAATTCCTCCTGTGCTGTTTTGTTGTTAATAAATGTAGCATAGTCTTCATTAAGCTCGATGCCTATCCATTTTCTACTAAGTCTTTTGGCTACATTTGCAGTTGTTCCACTACCCATAAATGGATCTAGTACCACGTCTCCCTCTTTTGTTCCCGCTTTTATGCAAAGTTCTGGAATTTTTTCTGGGAATACAGCAAAGTGTGCTTCACCAGATTGTGCGGTATTAATGCTCCATACATCTCTTTTGTTCCTAAATTCTCCAGTCGGCTGCGAGTCTGCTGCCATACTATTTGCAAGGAGTTCACCACGTCTACTATCATTTCTTGCCCCTCTATTATCTCCAACGTACACAGCCTTTTCCTGTATAGCTTCATAGTCAAAGTAGTACCTTGGTTTTAATGACATGAGGAATATATATTCATGAGATTTAACACATCTATCCTTAACAGCTTCAGGCATTGGATTAGGTTTATGCCATATAATATCTTGGCGTAAGTACCATCCATCCTTTTGCATTGAAAATGCTAACATCCAAGGGACGCCAGTCAAATCCTTGGTCTTTAGTCTAGAATGTTTAGGGGGAGCTTTGCGATGCATCCTATAATTTTCACCAGTAGCATCATTCGTTATTGAATTTCCACCTTCCCAATGTCCACCCTTAGCTCCAAAATATGTGTCACCAATATTGAGCCATAAAGTGCCATCATCCCTAAGTACACGTTTACATTTGTGGAAAAATGCGGTAAGTTTTAGGACAAAATCTTCTGGTACAAGTTCTTCACCAAGCTGTCCACCAACCTTGTAATCTCTAAGACCCCAATATGGTGGTGAGGTTACTATTGCTTGTACAGATTTATCTTCTATTTCATTTATTTTTTCAAAACAATCACCAATCAGTAGCATTTCTAATCTCCAGTAACTGCGAATATCTCTGCATAGTGATTTTGATAAGTCGAGATGTAATTTTTACATTATTCTCAGTATACCCACCAATATCATTAAGGAACATTTGTATTTGTTCCTCATAAAAAGATATTAACCAGTTGTGGAGATCTAGCTCTGATTCGAATTTGTCTGCGAAGCTTCTTTGCAAGGAGTGCCTTTCGTTAACGCTTGATCTATTGCTGTTTCAACATCACATTCGTCAACTTGGTTTACCTTGTAAAGTGAATTGCCATCTTGCATTTCAAGTGGCTGTATTGGTTGGTTTTTATAATAAACTCCCCAATTTTCACTTTTCAGAACTTGCATTAATAATTCTACTATATCCATGATCCTTTGTCTTTCTTCTAGTTTACGCTGTCTACACATATTAATCTGTGCTTGTGCACACAGTGCTTTCATGTAGTCAAGGTGCTTTTTACCACTTGAGTCTAAATAAACAGTATCAAGCTCCCTCTTTATTTTCAGATCGGTGTCGTTCAAGCTCTTCTGCCTTTGATGTGACGAACTTATTAAATTCTTCAGTGTCTTTTCTGTACTCTAAATATAGACCTAAAAGGTTATCAATCTGTAGTATTTTATCGTAAAGAACCTGATCATTATTACAAAGTCCGCCTATAGCCTTTTCAATTTCTTTTCTGGTTAATGTTTTTTTCTTCAAGTATTCGCTCTCTTTTTGCCTTCTTCATATTTCTTGTGCCAAACTTTTCTCTGTAGGCACACTCTCTACATATAACTATTTCATCTCCTGTAAACCAGCTTTTCCATAGAAACTTATTTCTTCTTGTATTTTCCCCACACATTTGACATTCGTATGCCACTATTGGTGTCTCTTCCAATAAAAATATTTTTGGTATCGCCATATTTTTTTTTCAAGTAATCTCTAAGTTTCTGTGCTGGGGTTTTATGCATCAACTTTTACAGCAAGATCTACCTTTTTCTTTTTCTTTACTACAACTGGTGCTAAAAATTCTTCAGTTTCAACCTTTTCTTCAGTATCTTCAATTTTTACATCGACATCTTCAACAAGGTCTACATGATGTACTCTTGTACCATTCTGTAGAAGTTCTTCAAGTGCCTCTTCAACAAGTTTTAATCTGCGATCAAATTGATCTTGTCTGTTTTCCATCTGTATTGCACGTCCCATTTTTATCTCTCCTTTTCTTTTTTGTTTTCTAATACTGGTAAATGTGAATGTAGTATTTCTTCCATTATGTCCAGTCTTTTTTGTAAATCTTTCTTCTGTTGTACGAGATGTTTTATTATCTCTATAAATTCATAATTATCCATCCAATGATCCAATCAAAAATAAGAGCAGGCAGCTAGGAGGACTACAGTGTGTGGATTTTGTTTTATTTATAATACCCTGTTAAAGAAGCGTGCCTGCTCAAAGTTAATTATTTTCCTTCTTATTATAAAGTTCCCACATTATTTCAGAGAACTCAATTTGTTTTTCCCTGCATTTTTTAACGTTGCCCATCTGTGTTTCATACCATAGACGAACTATTTTTTCTAAATCAATATCCATATTTTAATTCCAATTATGAGGGTCAATACTTGTGATTGTTTATGAATCCCAGCGAGTCAACATAATCCACGATGTCCTTTTAGCACCGTTTGTATCAACCCTCAATTCATTAGCCATATTAATAGAGCCATGACAACTTTATCTAATATCCATAGTATAAGCAATAGGGTTAGTTTTCTATCACTCGTCAGTAGTCTTTTCTTGGGATATGGTGTCTCTATCAACATCTTCAATTCTTAGGGGCAGTAACCTCGAAGTAACTGCCCCCATTCCTACGTTTAAATGGAGTTTTTATCCTGCAACTTCCAGCCAGTTGTTGCACCATAGGTGCATATTCGTCTTTAGCATGGAATAAAGATTAGCAATATCCCTCTTAAGAGACCCCATGCCTACGAATTTTTTATATACCTATATACAGTTGCTCTGCTTATACTTAGAAATTTAGCAACAGTAGTAGGCTTACGATGAAACCCTTTTACAAGAAGCTTTGCTATTTTCCGTTTTATGCTAGAACGGAAGGTCATTGTCGTTGGTCGTAGTTGTTGCAAGACGTTTACCTTCTTTCCATAGTTTAACAAACTTAGCCTTCCATGATGGCATTGTTTCACCTTCATTATTAACCCAATCTTTATCACGACCAACAACAGCAATAACTGGACTACCATCTAGGTCAGATTCTGTTAATGTTGGTAGGATTTGAACATCAATAGTTTTTCCATTTACTTCACGTTTTGTTGTCTCTATTGTATGTCCAAGTGCTTGACAGAAACGAAGATATGCTACATTGTTCTCGGAGTTTGATTCAAATGTATCATGTTCTGTTGGTTCAAGGAATCTAAATACACCCCTTGCACTTACAGTCCATCCTACATATGGTTCGCCATTCGTAGTATGATCTCTACCTTCTCTATCAGTGAAAGTATATTCTATTGTAGCATTTTCTGGAGCTACACAGACTTTAAAATTGAATATACGTGCTTTAACATTCCTACCTTCGGTTGTTCTAAACTCTCTCACAAGAGTTCTGGTATCTACTATATGCCCAAGATAATCACCTTCTACCTTTGGCGTATATGTTTTACCTTCTGTTGTACCATTTTCACTTGGTATGAACAGAGCTTCTTCTTTTAATAACTCGGTCATTGTCTCCATGTACTCTCCTTACTGTGTTTTTGAATTTGAGTAATGATCCATTGCTTGCAGATAATTACTCTGGTTGATTATTCCATTATTTATTTGTTCTGTTACTTTGTCAATTAACTGCTTGTCTGCTTCTTTAGATTCAAGAACATTAAATAATTCTTTTTGTTGTATTGTATCAAGTGGTGGACTTGGTGGTAAATCCTCACCAGCATATAAATGAATGCCAAGACCATGTAGTGCAATAGCTTTAGCTAGACACCTTTGTATACTTGTATTAATCTGGAATGCATTTGGTGCATTAACTGTTTTATTTTGATTATCTAGCACAGGATGTACTTGTGTAGCATCAATATTATCAACAGTTACAGTTACCTTTACAAAGAATCCACATTCTGTCTTTACATATGGTATACCTTCCCATTCATGTACAACCCATGTTGCCTCTGGATGTCTTTTCTTTAATTCTCTTACAGCATAAGCCCAACTAAGATAGCTGAACTTACCTTTCTTCTCAATGTGCCTTGTAACGTCAACACGATCAAGTTCTGTAAAGTAGTTTGTTTTTTTAGTCGTTTTGGTCATTACTTTTTTCTCCTCTAAGAGTATTATTACTTACTGTTTTGCTTGCCCATCCATTTTTTACTGCTTTATTTGCCTCAACATCTGGCATCATTATAACTGTTCCAAGGTCAAGTCTTTTCCACATAGCACAATCTGTTATAAGTGTTATTATGTTCTTCATTTATTCTCTCCTTATATTATTGCTGGTGGGTTGCAATGATTTTTAAACTGACAATAATTACACACCCATTTATGTACAGGTGATGTGCCAATATTAAATCCTGGTAATCCTTTTGAATGCTCTTCATTGATTGCATACCAGTATCTTTTAGCTTGATCCATGTATGATAGTGGTACTACAGATTCCCTCATAACAGAATTATCTTTGTTATAATACAGTAAACTCATGCTGTCAATAGTGCCATACTTTTCTTTTAAGGCAAGTCCATAAGTTCCAAGCTGTAAATAATGATGTCCACTTTCAACTGGGTTTACTTTACTGAATCTTTTACCCCATTGGAAATTGCCAATAGTTTTTATATCGTATAGTCTGTTTAGTGGGTCTGTAGTCGAAGCCGAGAAGTCTTGCGAAAATACATCAAAAAAACCTCTGACCTTGAAGGAAGGGATAGTGACCTCGCCCTCGATTGTGAATTTAATATCTCCAAAACTTTTCTTTTTGTAAGAAGATGTTTCTTTTTTTTCTTTTGTTTTATGAGATGTATTATTATATATATTATTATAATATATCAATGCATTCTGAATATCTTCATGAACTATTGTACCTAATCCCATTATCCTCAAACTTTTTATGTTCGGTGGATTTGTAGGCTCTGCCTTTTCTACAGATTCATAATACAACTTTCTAGAGCAAAGACCAGCACCACTTGCATGATACCAGTCTTCGTTTCCGACATATCTTTCAGCACGATTTTTATCGTTTTTATGGATTAAATATTCATGATAAATTTCCTCGAACATTATGTGCGAACATACCTCTCAATCAGATCTAGCAGTGTGTCTCTGTAGGTTGGACTTTTCTCTGTGAGAGATTTTATCTTGAATTTCGTCCACAGCTCGTGTGGTACTTTAAATTGATATGTTGCGAACTTTTTACCTTCAATGTTATCCATATAATTACCTTAATATTCCTTATAATTAGTATTTAAAGTTACATTTATTTAAGTGATATATCCTCAATATATTTTATATTTATAGTAAATATTTTTCTATATCGAGGATAGTCTCACCAATGTCTCATGTGTGTCTCATGAGGTAATTAACCTACTAAATACTCCAAGAACGTTTAATAGGTTTTTGTTTTTTAACAGCATCCAGTAACACATCTGCGTCTATATTATCATCGCAGAAGTTCTTCATCTTATATGGCCCAGATACTTTGGTTATCCATTCAAGACAGAGGTATTGCCACTTTAGGAGAGAACCCCTTCGGACTTCCTCTGTTAGCTTTGTAAACATCTGAATTGCACTACGATAAGTAACTGGACTTTTCATCCCAGCTCTTATAATGCTCAAATGGTGGTCTCTGGTTCTCTTCCCAAACAAGGATAACTTTACAATGTGATCTATTGCATTCATTGTTTTTTTAGTTATCTTACCACCTTTAAGATGTGTGAACAACTCTTCACCAGAGGTGAATTTTCTTCCTGTCGTATTAAGAGCAAGAAAAAGTTCATCCATCTCTTCATCTGTTATGTCATAAACGAATGCATCAATATTACTAAGACCAGCTGCCTTAGCTGCCATCCACCTGCGATGACCATTAATAACCATTGATGTACGTTTATGAACTCCTATAGGTTCTACAACTCCGAACCTTCTTACCTCACGCAGAAGAGTTTGGAACGATGCATTGTCCATTGTCCTCTCTGGAGGATTTTTTGGATTTGGTCTTAACACAGAAACTGGAATAGTTCTCAGCTCCTTGTTGCGTACCTTATCCCTTAGTGATAACGTAGTAGTCATTATTTGACTCCTTTTGTTTTTTTGTTTTCAGTTTGGACATAATATGTATGTCCGTTTATTTTTAGCTGTTCTAGGGTATCTAGGCTTATAAACCTATATGCACGTTTTACCATGTCAAATACACCTATTAAGCTCTTTTCTTCTGGCTTGAACTTTAGACCAACGCCCTTAACATGTTTACTGACGCCAAGTCTGCAACCCATTAGCCTTTTCTCGCCATCCTTTTTAGTAAAGACAGCGGAGAAAATCTTTCCATTTGTTTTATATATATACTGCTTGGCAGTATCTTTATCTATTGTCTTCATTGTTTTATTATCCCATTTTATTTATTGTTAGTGTCAGCTGTTTATCTGAACTTCTAAATGCTACACTATCCTTTGGACTTGAATCATTTACTCTGTCTTCAATGGTAAGCTTTGCACCTTTCACTATATAACTTATTCTTGGTAGTCTATCACCTATTCCATCTTCATCTACAGATGGAGTGTTTACTTCCATTAAAACTTGAAATCCATATGGAATACCATCTTTATTTTTTTTTGGATCATCATACCAACTCTTAGGATACCTTGGAGTTAAACAGAAAAACTTATCCCACACAAACTTATGCTCACACTGAGGACAAGCAATTTGTTTGCCTTGTATAAAATTAGATTTAGAATCTATTGTTACTTTACCATGACTAAAATTCTGTACGCCCATTTCCATGAATGTGTATGTACTAGTATCCCCTAATTTTCTTTTTGACATTACCTGTTCCTTATTTTATTAAGTTAAAATTTAGGGGTGAGTAGAAAGGGCAGGTGATGTTAGAACCTGCAACGTGAGAGCAACACGTTTAAACTCACCCCTCACAATATATTATCCTGTTACTATCTTTACCATTAAAAACCAAAAAGCAATGCAGACTAGTATTAGGCTTACGTATACTAAAATTCGTTCTACCATATTTCAAACCCACCACTATTCTCACAGAACTTTTCAAATGCTCTTACGTTCTCTATGCTGAATGGATAGTTTTTATTCCAATCATCTTCTGGTAGCTTAGATATTTTTCTTGTATACCATGATTCATATGCGTGTACATCTCCACCCTTCAGACGTTTTCTGATTCTAAGTGCTATACGTTTTGATTTCGTCTTACTTATGCGATGTCCATCATTCATATAGCCACTCTCTATGTCTTTCTCTGTAAGTATATCACTGCAACAACCACTTACGAAATTCCATAGTGGTCTCCAATGCCATACATTATTTCTAAAGTACGCACCCTCTGTACTATCCTGCCACGCCCACTTGGTTCTCATGTAGTCATCGTACTCTTCTTTAATCTGTGGATCTATTTGATACGAATGCTCACCTGTTTTAATCATTGGGTCACTCTTTGTCCATTTAGGCTCTGGTGTATCACTCTGTGGATTAAGTCCTGTTAAATCAAATCCCATTACTTGTCTCCTTTCTTTATTATTTCAATCCATTCATCTATATACTCCTGTGTATATTCACCTAATAAAAATGAATTGGCTGAGTCTGTATCTTTAAACTCCATTGTTGTACCATCATCATTTAAAAGATACATCCATCCGTTTAGTCCAATAACTCCATCTGGACATATAAGTGTTCTTATTACTTTCATGTTATTTTCCTTTCTTTTTAGGTTTTATTTCGATCAGCTCATTTGACTTCCTTTCCATCTGATGCTCATATTCATCCCAATGCAATATGATCTGTTTTAATAGCTTTAGTGATAAATCTCTGTGTAGCACCACTCTTGACTCTTCATCCTCTGTTATTGATGCAACAACAACCATATCACTCTCATCTGCAAGAGTAAATGGAACTTTCACATCATATCTCTTCATTACATTATTGTACTTGAACTGTACCATGTTAGCCTTTCCTTATTTCAGTTATTATGTTTATTACTATAAGAGCAAATATTATTAATGCTAACCAGTCCATGCTATGTGTTCTCTATGGAATGGAAACTATCACCAACAAGTTTGCCTACAAGTCTGTCTGGTCTTTTAAAACCAGAACCACTTGTTTGATACACCATGAATATATCTCCTAAGTCCTCATCATAATGTCCTTCTACTTTTATACCAGACTCCCAACCACGTGTATGACTGTGAATCCCTGTAGTTTTATGTCCTAGTCTACTAACAGTGTTACCACCACCTTTACATTCAGCTCTATACTGTGCCATTTTATTTTCCTTTCTTATTATTATTCTTCTGTTTCCATTTGTTCAATCAATTGTTTACCCGATCTTGGATTTGTTAAAAATATTCCAAGCTTTTTATTACGATGATAGAAACCATCCTTAAAATAAGTATCAAAATGATTTCTTGCCTTGCCTATGATTATACTTGTTTCTTCATCACCATCTAAATCAAATGCTCCTGAGTAATCTTCCCAATCAGAAATATTTTTAACATCGCCACCTTCTGGTAATACTCTAATTTCAACTGATTGCTTGTTTACATGAATCTTTAGATTTGATGAAATTCTACTTACCTCTGTTTTTATATTTTCTATGCTTTTTTCTATCATTTCTATTCTATTCTTCCGCATTCCTGTACCATAACAAGTTGCACATCTGGAGTCTTCAGTACCATTTTTAGAAGGTTTACCAGAGTCTGCTTTGTATTTACCTGTTCCATCACATTCATTGCATTCTGCATACAAATGCCTTTTAAGTGCTTGTAATTCTTCTGCAAGATCATCTATTGTTTTATTCTTTTCTTTTACTTTTTTAGTTACTGGTTTCATGTTGATTTCCTTTCTTTTGTCATTGATATTGGTATTTTTCTCATCCAATCTACATCTTTTGGATGCTGTGCTTTTTCTGTCATCCTCATAAGTGATAAAGAATCATTTATGGCTATGTCTCTATAAAAGTACGTAATACTTTCATTCTCAACTCTTCTGTTCTTTTGTTTCTTTCTAAGAGTAACTTTGAGCTTAAAATAGTTTATATCAATTGTTTTGTCTAAATATAAATCATGCTTTATCCATTTCTCTTCAAACTCTTTAATAAATTCAAGAAGCTCATCAACTGTTTTAAATACTCTAGTTTTCATGTGATAATATTCCTTTCACTACATCTGAGAGATAGGCTGTAGTTACATTATCAATATATCGTGGTTGACACTCGCTATATACATGTTTATTACTTATATAACTCTTTTCAAACTTGTTAAGCAATTCATGTCTAATATTTATAGGAAGTGTAGCTGTGTCAAATATGTTTTCTGTCCAAGTAGAAGCCTCAACAGTAATATAAGTAGCTGCTCTTTCCTGTACTTTGCTACATACTCCCCAGTGATGTTTTCTTCTTTTATATTCATTCCAGTCTATATACTTTTCTTCTTTATACAGCTTATTATATTTTTCCTTACAGGCATGACATTGTTTTGAAGATGTCTCCCCACTATCATCATCTATACCATGTACAATTATTAGATGTTCTCTTATGGTTCTGCTATAAGAATCTGTAAAGGAACAATAATTACATCTATACTGTTTTCTGTACTGTGAATAAGGTGAGAAATTTCTATCTATTCTTCTTAATATATTAATTGAAGAAGGATGCTCCCACTCTCCTACAAGTGATTCATCTCTATTCCGCTGTGCATCAACCTGTCTTTTTCTTAAAAATCTATATTCCTCATCATCATACCATTCATGATCGGATATTTTTTTCTTGTATAACAGATTGCCATCATAGTCTTTTATTATTTTATATTTAGGCATTTAATCTCCTGTTGTTTTCTCTGTTATGTTAAAGTTTCTTTCAACAAATATAAGTGCCTCTATCCATCCCTGATTTATATGTTTACATCTGAGGTTGTCTTCATTAACATTGTCATCATATTTTTTCATTGTCTCCTGACAATGTAGCAGTAAATTCTTTATGCTACCCATTATCTGTATCCTCCTTTTCTTTTCTGCCTCTTTCTTCAAAAACTTCACCATCAAAATTTATTCCGAACACAGTTTCTATTACGTCAAGTACATGATTGTGTCCTTCAGTCAATTCCCTTGCAAAATTCCATAAAGAAAAGACTAAATCAGGGTCTTTTTTGATGTACTTTATTTTCATATACATCAAATAAACTATTATATCTCTTTTTTCTGGATAGTTCTGTTCAGACTCAGGGTCAAATTCAATTCTATAATAACAATCTGTTGTTTTATCAGGAATTACCATGTCTGTACATAGATTCCAATTATCACAAGGAAAATTATTTATTTTTGCAATTACAAAGCCATCTTTGTCTTTTAAGTATTTTTTAGTATTCATTTTCTTAGTTTCAGGCATATTAATACTCCCAAGGTAAGTTATCTTCTGGTTCCAGTCTTTCACCTGCATACATTGGGTCATGGTAGTTATCTTTTCTATATGGATACTTATCAGATTCACCGCTGTTGTAACAATCATCACAATATATACCTGTGTAGATGCCATAAGAATCACGTCTTGCCCACCAATGCTGATCTATAGGTCTACACATCTCTGTCCCAGCCTCACAGCCTCGACAATATGTCATTTCTTGTTTAATCATTATCATATTCTCCTCTTATTATTTTGTCCTGCATTCCTACATATGTCTCTTTACCTCTATCTGTTAATTTATGCTCTCTAAAACCATCTGTATCTTGACTCCACTCTTCCCAGTTACCAACTATATCATGAATATCCTGTAAGTCTCTCCAGAATAGTAATTTAATTCCATGTACTTCTTTTATCAGAAATTCATCAATGTCTCCGCCAAGTCCACTTACACCTACACCTTCATTCATTTCAAACTCTTCAGTCTTGAACTCTGGTTTCATATATCTACCTATTGCACAGTGATTATCACCCCAAGTATACATGCAATCACCATCTTCAGTTACAGATCTACGTCCTTGTGGGTCTGCTCTGTAGTAATCAACAGTATTTCTTAATATATCTTGCATTTGTTGTTTTCTTTGCTCTGTATTCATGCTATTCCCTTTCTGTTTGTTTTGTTGCTTCTATTATTTCCTTGAATGTATCCCATACCTTCTGCTTGTTACCTTTAAGATTATGTTCTTTCTTAATTAAAGAGTATGCTGTAGGCTGTCCATTCTTAGTCATTTTAACACCAAGTATTTCCAGCCTCAGCATCTTCTCAAGCACATGCATACGATACAGCTCTATCTTCTGTGGCGTATCAGCTATCATTATGCATTCAATTCCTTCCATAGTTCACTTGCCTTAACAGGCTCAAAATACTTATCACGTTCAATGCCGAGTCCTAGTGGTAACTGTATACTTTGTAGCTCTCTTATACTGAATGAACCCATCTCTACAGCATGTCCATCAACTATGCCCCAAGCATAGTCCTTATCATCTGCAAGATTCATTAAGTACCATCTCCAACTACCCATTGGATCAAAGAACTTAGCTACAATCATCTGCTCGTCAAGGTCAGAGCCTTTGTCAAATTGTTTTGTTGCTTGTTCTGTTATTTTTTTAGTTAGTAGTTTCATTATTGTTTTCCCTTTCTTTTTCTGTTTATTGCTGTTAATCTCTTTCACAGACGTAACATCCATGTTTTTGATATGCTACAGCCTCTCCACTTTCATTAACCAGCACCACAACAGTGAGAGTGCCATCTCCTTTGCATTCCATACAATTTATTAAAACTTCATTGGCTGTAACCTTAGTATAATCTATCTGCTCCATTACTCTCCTTTTCTGCTTCCTGTTTGTTGAATTCTGCGTGCTCTTTACACTCTCCACAGATACCATAGTATGTACCATTCTCTGCCATTTTTATACCATGTATGTATCCAAGTGCAAAATATGGTCTTGCATTACAGCAATTACTTTCCAGTCTACCACTCATCACAATCTTCTCCATAACACAGTATATTTACAGTTTTTCTATCCATTCCAGAACTTTCAAGTATTTCCCAAGCTATGTCTGGGACAATGCCATCTATTTCTTTTTCTGTCATGTCATCATCAACCCAATCTTCCATACATACTCTGTCAGGTAAATCTTTTAAAAACATACCTGCTTTATTACTTATGAACTCATTTACTTTACTCCATGCTATTCCCTGTTTGCTCATTTGTATTTCCTTTCTTTTATTTAATTTTAAAGGCTGGGCATACTGGTAATATTCATGTATGCTATCTAAGGAGGCCATCCCTATACACCCACTCAGCCTTTTTGGTTAACCATTGAGCTGGGCATGAAAACACGACCAACATCAATCTTAATAGTATGTGGTAGACTATCGAGGATTATGACTTAACTCGACAAGTCAACAGGGCAAGTTATTATCAGCACTAGTCGGTAATTCCAAACGACATTATCGTTCATGTTGTCCCTCAGCCGAATATCCTGTTTTTCTGTACTTCTTGCTTATTTTGAGAGCCTACCACAAATTTAAGGGGCAGATAATAAAGAAGAACTGCCCCTTTGTATAACACATAAGAGGGTCGAATCTGCTTATGTGCGACCTCCATCACTCAGATGGAATGTTAAGTAGATGGGAGAACTTCATCTACATGTTCTCTTACTGTTTCGGTTGCTGTCATTTGAACCCATATACTATCATGGAATGATACTCCAGTAACGTCTTGTATTGTATTCAGTATTGGTCTACTTTCTTTCTCCAGATCTTCTACATGTCCCCAATTGACCATTAATGAAGGATCATCTTCAATATAACAATACATTAAACTTGCTGTTAAATTATCTATGTTAAAGTCAACAGCTAAGTATACTTCGGTATTATTATCTTTTATTATTACTTTATTTAATGATTCCCAGTCCTTTGGGAATTCATCTTTTGTCAGTTGCCTGCGTATTGGTGAACTTGGCATCACTTTTCCTTTCTGTTTATGATTGTTGATTCCATCCACATGAAGAACATTCTTGATTAATGAAACTTACAATCTCTCCAGAATCCACGTTCATCCATGCTAAAACAGAGAGTGTTTGCTCTCCATTACATTCATAACAATCATCTGTAAAGTCTATTTTATCCATTGTCATTCCTTTCTGTTAACATTGTTGATTTTAGCCTTTCAATGAATATCACTAACTCAAACTGATCATCTTTTAATGTATTGTTCATGACCGATTTATAAGCATCCTGATATTCTTCTTGGCTTTTGAACTCTGCAAACATATAATTACTCATGCCCTTTCCTTTCCTTTTCTGTTTTTACTTAATCAAAATTTCATAAGTGACCCCAACAAAAAACCCTTACCGAATTTAATCAGTAAGGGTAATTTGTGTTATTGTTAGGCTAATTTACTTTTTAGTATCTAAAGTGAATTTACCTTCTTTTGCATTCCATAAGTGAGTCTTGCCATTTATTTTTACGTACTCCGTGATCCAATTTTGAATTCCTTCGGAATACATTGTTGGTTTGCCTACCCTACAAGCATTAGCAAGAACTTTCTTATTATTGCCTACCATTATAGTAACTTTTTCTTCTATTGGCATGAGAATACGGTACGTATTAGACCCACTAACAAAGCCATCACCTTTTACATTGCCATCCTTATCACGCTTAGCAATTTCCGTACCACTACAATCATGATAGAACTCTGGAAAGTTCTCCAGTAAATGTTCATGGATTGCCTTATTTACACTTGCTTTGATAATATCAAATTGGGTGTCATTTGTGGTATTTGTGGTTTTACTTTGCTTTTCATAACCTAAACCATCAAGTAATGAACTCATGATTTACTCCTTTTTTATGAGTGAATTAAAATATGCTTTCCAATATTAAAAGCTCGTCTTTCCTACCTACTATTCCTTTAATATTCCCTAAATGTCAAAAAGCATTGCCCGAAGGCGTAAGCAATATTACAATGACTAGAAACATAATACAAGTAAAAAAAGATATATATACTAAATAGTTTGTTTTATTATGTTATTTATATTTATATTGTGATGAGCATTTAAACAATAAAAGAAAGGAAAATCAATGGAATCTAATAAAAAACACGTAGTTTATGATAATATAACAAACTATGGAATATCAATTGTAAATAATATCATGTATCTAATTAAAGGTGGTAAATGGATGAAATTAGACGCTTTAATAATAAAAGAGCATAATAACAAGGAAAGGAATTAAAGTCATGAAAAAAGAGAATAGAGAGTTAGCGGTTATATCTCCACGTATGATGGATATAATGGAGCATTATATTGGCATGCTAGAGCGTGAAAATGAATTATTAAAAAATGATTATAATATTGCCGATGATGGAATTGATGATTTAAATGATGTAGTTAAGGACTTGCGGAAAGAGAATGAAGAGTTAAAAGCGGAAAATAAGCGGTTGCATGGAATAAATGCGGAGTTAATAGATAATAATAAGCGGTTAAATGATGGATTTGGACTTACAAATCGTGAAGACTTTGAAGAAATAGAAAAGTTAAAAGCGGAACTAAATAAAGCTAAATGTGGAGGTATTAACCAATGACTAGGAAAGATTATGTACTAATAGCGGATGCAATAAAAGAGAATATACTATATGATCCAAACAATAAAAATGATGTAAAGGATGTAGATTTAAAGGGTTTAATATATTCACTTGGTTGGCGGTTAAAGGGTGATAACATGCGGTTTAATAGTGAAAGGTTTAAGAGTTATATAAATGAAGACTTTACACCCAATGTCTAATGGAATATGACTATATACGCATGCATGCATTGAACACGACACTCACTCGCCCACCGCCTCCGCATCACGTACACAACCACACCATGAGATCAAGACCCGCTAACATTGGCGGGTTTTGTTTTTATATTGTATTAACTTTCCTCAAATATTATTAAGATTTCATTCAATATTATAATATATTGGAAAAAGCAACCTAATTCAACCCCCCACGAGGACAATTCAACGGGGGCATGTCGATAAAAAAAGAGGTGCACCCATTCTAACTCAATTTTTTCAAATTTTGTGATTTTCATCAAATTCGTACAGAGTATAACTGTAAATAATATTATAAATGGAACTTTATGAAATATTATATATTATATATTATATATTATATATTATAATATACAGCCGAAGTTTGCAAATTTAAATAAACTGTCTTATATTACAGCATGGAATTTATAAAAGAATACTGGCCACAGCTTGTAACATTCATTGTAGTAGTTATGACGATTACAACGATGAGAGTTGACATTGATGTTCTGAAAGAAAAAGTAAAAACTCTATTCCAGCTCATAAACAGAGATAAATAACCCAGTATGGATTTCAAAACAATAAAAAGCAAAAAACACTACATCTACGATAATCTGGAAGAGTACAATGTTCATTATCCAACTTTTCCTGTACGTCATAACTGGCGTCATGGTGAAGAAGATGAGTGGGTTTTTACAGATGATGGCTATGTATGTCAAATCCTACGTAAACTTAATATTTCAAACAAAAATGGAAAAGAAGCTATCTGTATTCGCACCTTGTGTGGGACTTTCATATCTTCTGACATGAACAGAGAAATGTTAGGTGAAGAGGGTATTGCTGAAAATATCTACACTTTCTCTGGAAATAATAAATGGGCGGAACGTTACAAAAACAGAGCACGTAATTCACGTGAGTTGCTATTTGCAAGATATGTTGCTAGCGGTATGGGAGCTGTAAATTCTTATAAACTTGCGTTTCCAGAGTCAAAAAGCAGTACGTACATCAAAGATAGATCTGAAAAACTTTTAAGAACGGAGAAAATTGAAAAAATGATAGATAAAGAAATCCTTGCACTCATGGAAAAGAAGGGGGCAACACCAGAACACATAATAGAGAGATATAAGACCATTTCTGATGCAGCTAAAAAAGATAGTGATAAGCTTGGAGCTTTACGTGATCTTGCTAAAATGGCTGGCTTATTCAACACAGAGAGTAAAAAGTCTGAACAAGTAACAATTTGGGCGGGGTTTTCGCCTGAGCAACTTGAAGAGGTAAAAAAACATGGCAAACCAAAGATTATCGCACATGCCGAAACAAAAGATAAAGAAGAAGGCTCTTGATCCGTGTCCAGTTTGTGGTACTGAGTTATATTTAACTGATGAATATACTCAGAGGGTCGGGTTGGTTGATGATTATGACTCTGTTATAGGCTGGCTGTGTCCTCATTGCAAGACAGAGTATGACTCAGATGACCATATTAGGAAATTTCTAGGAGAAAATGGCATAAGAGGAGAAGCATAGGGAGAATGGCTAAATTTGGAAGAAATTCGAGGATGAGACTCGCAACATGCGACAAACAATTACAAAAACTCTTCAATGAGGTGGTGAAATACTTTGATTGTTCTGTTTTAGTCGGTTTTAGGGGCGAAAATGAGCAGAATAGAGCCTTTGATAAAGGTCATTCAAAATTAAAGTGGCCACGTGGCAAGCACAACTCTAATCCATCATTCGCTGTGGATGTAGCTCCTTACCCGCTGGACTGGGAGGATAGAGAACGTTTTATATATTTTGGCGGTTTTGTTAAGGGTTGTGCCTATCAGATGGATATACCACTTCGTTGGGGAGGAGACTGGGATAATGACACTTCGCTAACAGATAACAAATTTGATGATCTCGTTCATTTTGAGATCAGGAATGGTTTAATGATAGAATGACTACAAGAAATAAATTACGCCTTGCTAATCTCGCAATAGGTCTTTTAAACCTATATTATTGGCATACAGGTAGTGGTTTATTTGTTTTTATCATTGGTTGTTTGAATATAGGGGTGTTTGTTTTTGGTAAGAAGTAATGGCAATTGGTACGATATTTTTTATCTTTTTTGCTTCTTTCATGGCATGGGAGACAGACAGAGTAAAGCCGAAGCCATTACCCCTTGGAAATGGAGATACATTGATGGTTAGGGTGACTGGTTATGAGTTTTGTCCAAAATATTGTTCTATAGACCATTTTCACATAGGGCATAAGAAAGGTTATGAATGTGAAGAAATTTTATGTGAGCATATAATATATGAAGATAGACTTAAATAAAATAACAATATTTCTTATTTTAAGCGGAATAGCCTATATGGTTTACTTAATCTTAGCAGATGTACAATATTTGACAAAACTGATTCATGCGTATATATCATATGCAATGGATATGCTGAAGAATCATTGAAAACAAAAGGTGCAAGGTCATACAGAGGTGAGGTTATTGGTGACAGCATGGCCATCACAATCAATTTCAAGTGGTTGCTTCAGATAATAGCTGCAACTGCTATGCTGGTATATGCTTTTTGGAAGATAGAAGGAAGGATACAGGAATTAGAAAGAAATATGATTCTTGCACTAGAGGAGATAGAACTGCATGATATGGAGAGAAAAGTAGCTGAACAAGCTCATATTCAAGAAATGCAGGAACGTATGGAGTGGTATGAAAAAGAATTAAATCTAAATCCATTCAGTTGGGGAAAATCGAAGAGAAAAAAATAATTGGCAAATTTAAATTTACACGGTGACGTATCAAAAAATGAAGCTTTATTAAAACAAGCTTATGATGATTTGATTGTTTTTGGGAAACTATTCTCTCCTCAAGACTTCCTTGCCTCTGCTACTCCCAATTTTCATGTAGAGGTAGGGAAGTTACTTTTAGACAAGACAGCACAACAGTTAGCACTCGTTCTTCCACGTGACCATGCAAAGTCAACTCTAGCTGCGACTGCTGTTCTTCACCGCTTCCTTTTTGCTGTTAAAGATAGACCAGAATTTATTTGTTGGATTGGAGAAGCCCAAGATCAGGCAATAGATAATTTAAATTGGATGCAGAGTCATATTGAAGCTAATCCAGCAATACATTATTATTTTGGTGATTTACAAGGGAACAAATGGACGAAATCCGAGTTTATGCTCACTAATGGTTGCAGGATGATTGCTAAGGGTGCAACACAGCGACTTCGTGGTAAAAAGCAATTATCAACAAGATTTACTGGAATGGTGCTAGATGACTTCGAGTCTGAGTTAAATACGAAGACTCCAGAAGCAAGACAACAAATAAAGAATTGGGTAACGGCAGCTGTATTCCCAGCCATCGATTTTGATAAAAACGGATTTTTATGGTGTAATGGAACAATTGTGCACTGGGATTCGTTCTTAAATGGAATAGTTACGGGTTGGAGGGATGCTCGCAAGAGTGGGGAAGACTATTCTTGGGAAGTCTACACGAAGAAAGCTATAGAAGATGAGATGTCAATTTGGCCATCTCGTTGGCCACTAAAGAAACTAGAAGAACGTAAGCAATTCTACATTGATAGTGGGACTCCTTCAAAGTTCTATCAGGAGTATATGAATCAGGCAAAATCTCCAGAAGATCAGATTTTTGCCGAAGAAGATATAAATGAAGCAATTTATAGGGGTAATCTAAGGCATGAAGAAGCATCCGATAGCTGGTATATCAAATTCGATGATGGAAGCAGGGAGTACGTTAACATCTATATTGGTGTCGATCCCGCTTCATCTATTTCTCTTCGTAACGACTTTAGTGTTATTATGGTCATTGGTGTTACTTCAGAGTACGACTACTATGTTATTGAGTATTGGCGTGAGCGAGTCCTCCCGATGGAATGTGCTGACAAGATCTTTGAGATGGTTAAACAATATAGCCCTATAAGAAGGGTTAATATTGAAACAATAGCCTATCAGGAGATGTTGAGAGATTATGTCCAAAAGAGAAGTAAAAAGGAGGGTATCTTCGTTCCAGGCATTGAGCAGGGAATTAAGGGTTATACTCAAAAAAAGAAAGATAGACTGTTTGAAGGATTACAACCAATGTTCAAAGCTGGGGCTGTTCATCTTAAAAAAGTGCACCATGAATTTATAGATGAACTGCTTGATTTTCCAAAAGGCTCACATGATGATACAATTGATGCATTCTGGCTTGCAACACAATTTGCAAGGGGAAATCCTAAAGCTGGTAAGGTTAAGAAGGAAAAACAGGTAGATGGTTCATATTTAAAAGTACGCAAAGCTTATAATTGGATTACAGGTAAACGTACATGATTTGCATAATAAATAATTATTCAGTAAATTTAACTATATGATAGAAGAAGATAAAAGAGCAGAAGAGATCAAGGAACGCTGGAGGCGTTGGTTTGATGCTCGTGCAGATTGGGATGTCCAGGCAAGAGAAGATATAGATTTCTATCTAGGCAACCATTTTACGGATGCTGAAGCAAATGATCTTGCAGAGAGAAATCAAATGGGTTTACCCATTGATCGTCTCTATGCTGCTATTGAGCAGTTCAAAGCAATCATTACCTCAAAACCCCCCAAATTTTCTGCCGTTGGCAGAGAAGATTCTGATACTAAACTTGCAAATGTTTGGAAAACTATACTAGAATATATATGGGATAAGTCTGATGGTGATGAAGTATTTAAACAAGTGGTACATGATTACTCTGTTACTGGTCTTGGTTATTTTTATGGTTATATAGATCCAGAAGATGATTATGGTCGTGGAGATGTTAAATTTACTTATGTTGATCCCTTCCGTGTCGTTGTTGATCCTAATAGTAGAAGCAAGTGGTTTGATGATGCGTCTGGTATGCAGCTTTCAACCATCCTTTCAAAAGGTCAACTTCTTGATGCTTATCCTATGCTTAGTGCTCCAGATGCAAATGGAGATATTTTAATTGACAGTATTGAAAGTGTTGCTATATCTGATTCTGATTATCCATCTTCAACACAAAGTCAGCAAGGAATATCGTTTACACCAGATATTGTAAATGATTATGATTGGGGAGAAACAAGCGAAAAATACAGAATTATAGAAGACTTTAGAAAGGTAAAGATTCCTTTCTTTCGTGTTATTGATCTTCGTAGTGGCCAAGAGAAGGTTTTAGATAATAATGGTCTCGAAATGCTTTTGGCAGATGAAAGTGCTGCCGAAGCTTTTGATCGTGGGCTTTTTGATATTGTACAGGTACAGCAAACACGAATTCAAATTACATGTATTGTTGGTCAAATAGTTTTGTATGAGAAAGTCTTAGCAACAAACATATTTCCATTAGTACCTGTACCTAATATTTGGACGAATACTCCCTATCCTATGAGTGATGTTCGGAAAAACAAGGGATTTCAGAGGTTCTTAAATAAAGTAATGTCTTTAATTACATCGCATGCGCAGGCATCGTCAGGCTTGAAGTTGCTTATACCCCAAGGTTCTATACAAGATATAGAAGAACTTGAACGTGATTGGGCGAATCCCAATGCAACGATTGAATATGACGCTTCATTTGGAGAACCTCATTTCCCCTCTCCACAGCCATTAGCTGGATCAATATTACAGTTGCCAAAAATGATTGAGCACTATATTGATCTTAACATTGGTATTTTTGAGATGCAGCAAGGAAATACTGAGGCTGCACCACGAACATCGTCTGGGACAATGATGATGGAAGATTTTGGACAAAGACGCTCAAAATCTAAACTAAGGGATGTAGAAGCAAGTTTAAAACGTCTTGGCAAACTTATATATCATTTAGCCAAGTCGCATTATGATTTTAAAAAGACATTTAGAATTGTTCAACCGAATAATGACATAAGTGAATATACAGTAAATAAGAGATTATATGACGATAAAACGAATGAACTTAAAACGATAGAGAACAATTTGAGTGTTGGAACGTATGATATACGTGTTATAGGCAATTCTACAATGCCATCTAATAAATGGGGCGAATGGAATGTATATATGGAAGCATATGAAAAAGGTTTAATTGATAAGGTAGAAGCCTTGAAGAAAACAGAAATATTTGATAAAGAGGGTGTATTGCAAAGAACTGATATGGTTGCACAATTACAGCAACAGTTACAGAGTGCTCAAGAACAAATTAAGAAACTTAGTGGTGATCTTCAAACATCTAATCGTGCAGAAGTTCAATCACGCAAAAGGACTGAAGTTGAAAAGTTCAAAGGAAAACTCAAGGAACAAGAATACGACTCTAAAACACAAAATAAAGTTTCAATTGATAAATTGTCAAATGCGGTCAAACTCGAATCTGAGAAATTACGTTTAGTGACAGAAGCGGAAAAGAAACGTAGTCAATCTCGTAAAGGTTCTGAGAAATCGTAAAAATAAGGAGTAATAGAAATGTCAAACGAAGACGTTATCGCTTCTGTTGTCGGAGATCATGAAGATGGTCAACCCGCTCAACAAGAAGTAGGGCAAGATGAAGGAACAATACAACAGGAAGACTCTACAGAAGATTGGCAGTCTCAAGCTAAGTACTATCAATCTGAAAAGGATAAACTCCATGTTGAAAATCAGAAGCTTAAGCAATACGAAAAAGTTGGGAAATTTTTGGAATCACGTCCAGACTTGGTTCAAAACCTTATGTCGGAAGTAGGTGGTCAGCCAGAAGCTCAACAACAACGTGTCACGTTAAAGCCTGATGAATTCGATCCTTGGGAAGCCTACAATGACCCATCATCAGCATCTTATAAATTTAGGATGCAAGAGATGCAAGAAACCATAAATGGTGCAGTTGAACAAGCTGTCGGTGGACTTAAAGCACAACAAGGAAGAACAAGTCTTCGAACTGATTTAGCCAATCATGGACTAAATGAGCAAGAACAAAATTCTTTCTTTGAATTTGCTGATAAGCATCCATCCGAATATGGCTTGGATAATGTACTTAAAATGTGGCGTGCTGTATCTCAAACTCCAGATACTCAAGCAGAAAGCCCTTTAGATAAAATTCGTCAAACACAGGCTAATCCTCAATCGGCTGGTGTCCTTCAAGGACAGCAACCAAGGAGAAAGTCTACTGATGAAAAAATGTATGAAGATGTGCTTAATGCTGAAGGTAAATTTGGAGGTAGATTACCTTAATAACAACCCTACTTGAAGGTCGAAAGACAGCTGATAGAGGGTAAATTGGAGTAAGATCATGGCAAATAGTGCAAATGCAATACGTACTGGTTCTTTGACCAGTGCTGATGCTGCTACTACTATTGCGAATGCCCATGCAACAGCACACGGTGTTGCTGGTGACCAGCGTAGACTATACGACTGGGGCGATAGAGTCGCAGAACTATCTCCAGATGAATCTCCATTTTTTGTATATTTAAGTAAGGTTAGCAAAGTACCTACAACTGATCCTGTGTTCAGATTCTTAGAAAATCGTTCTAAGATTGATTGGACAAATAGGAGCTTTAATGCTGATAGTGCACTTGGTTCATTATCGGCTGGCACAACAGGAACTATTGATTTTGATGATGGTTCTGGAAGTGCTATTGACTATCTTATTAAAGGAATGGTTGTGGCAATTGATGTTGTTGATGGCGAATCACATGCAATCTTTAGACTTGACAGTGTAACTGTTGGTTCTACAGAAACTGTTTGTGGTGTAACTTGTCTTAGTCTTGGTAATTCAAGTACTAGTGGTTATAATGCTGTTGCCGATGGCGATGGAGCTCAGATTATAGGTACTGCGTTTGAAGAGGGTTCGGGTTCTCCTGATGTATGGTCTAAGTCTTTAGATGATGATTTTGGTTACACTCAAATCTTTAAAACCGCAGCTGAGATGTCAAATACAGCTATTGCTACGAATTATCGTGGATATGCAAATGAATGGTCACGAATCTGGAATCTTAAACTAAGAGAACACAAAGTAGACATTGAAAGAGCAATGTTATTTGGACAAAGAGGACGGCAGGGTGGTGTACAATCATCCGCTGGACTTGCAGGTGATATTATAGTTAGAACTTCTGCTGGAACTCCTGGATCACTCTCGTACACAGCGGGTGCTCCATATTTTGCAGCTGCTGCTTCGACTAGTTTTTCCTATGATACATTCTTGTCTGATTTCGAGGTATTCTTCGATCCTGCAAGGGGTGGAAGTAATGACAAACTTGCTTTAGCAGGTTTACCTGTGATCTCTTATTTCAACAAAGTTGGTGCGGATGCCTTTGTTAATAAGTCATTCATAAGTGGTACAAGTACAACAGTTAACGATGTTTCAAACCTTCGTTATAATTTTTCATCTAGAGATGGATCATTCGGTCATAGCATACTACAACTTAATACCATTCATGGTGATTTAAGTATTGTACGTGAACCTCTATTTAGAGGTATGACTGCTGGTTTCTTGCTTTTAGCTGATATGAAACAGCTTGCCTACCGACCTCTTGTTGGAAATGGATTAAATCGTGACACTCATATTATAACTAATGTACAACAGGCAGATGAAGACTTACGTAAAGACATGATTCTAACAGAAGCAGGTCTTGAAGTAACGATTCCTGAAACACATGCCTTGTACTCAATGACTGATCTTAATTAAGGAGTTATATAATGAGAAGTGATTTTCTAAACGAAAATAGTAGTGCTAACTACGGGCATAAAAAGAAAACTCATTACATTAAAGAGAGTGTAACTCTTACTAATGCTGATAGTGGGAAAGTTTTTATGCTTGATGCTGCTGGTGCAGCTGTATCAATAACATTACCAACTACTTCTACTGGTGAAGATGGTGTATATTATAAGTTCATTGTCTGGGAGGAAACTCCTAGTAATGCAGTCACCGTCGCTGCTGGAAGTGCAATTGTAAGTATGGTAATGAAAGATGCAGGTGGAAATGCATCCAATTCAACTGTCGGGACTCAAGTTTCCAATATTGTTATTGGAACGTCTGCCCAAAGGGGTGACGTTGTAAACATGATGTTCTTTGATGGTGAATGGACTGCTGAATGTCTATCTGGTATCGATGATGCTGTCACTACTTCATAACCTGAATAAATAAAGGTTAACAGTTTTGCTTACTGCGGGGCAGGTCGTATAAAGGACTTGCCCCAAACAAGCTTTAAAAATTTAAGAAAGGCAAAACATGATAATAAAAGCTTTAATACTATCAACACTTTTAACTAATGATCCAATCATTATTGCAATGCCACCTGTTCATAAAGTAGAAGCAAGAAAAAGAGGAAAAGGATACAGGGGATGTAGACGTGGTGGAAGTGGGTTAAAATAATGCCATTCAAATCAAAAAAACAAAGAAGTTGGATGCATGCAAATAAGCCAGAGATGGCTAAAAAATGGGAGAAAGAATATCAGCAAGGTGGATATTTAAATGGTGCTCCGCATGAAGATGGTGGTATTCCAATTGAAGCTGAAGGTGGAGAATTTATAATTAAAAAAGACTCTGTAAATCGGAGCACAATAGATATGTTAGAGTATGTTAATGAACATGGAGATTTGCCTATGAGGAATGCTAAGAATAGAGGTAAAAAATAATGGCAAAAACATTTGATGCACGTTCTAGAAGTAAAATATATCGTGAGGGTGGTGAAGTAGCAGAAAAACTAAGAAAAAAATATAAAACTGATCCAAAAACAGGTATAACTGATTTATCTAAAAGAGCTGGCAAAGATTCTCCTGGATATAAAGAAGGAAAATATTGGTTGAGAAAAGAAGGCAAGTATGTTAATGTCGGAAGTAAGGAACATAAAAAAGATTTAAAAAAGATAAAGGAGTAATAATGCCAAAAGTAGGTAAAAAGAAATTTTCATATACAGAAAAAGGCAAGAAAGCTGCTAAGGAATATGCTAAAAAAACTGGTTTGGAAGTTAAAAAAGAAGGTGAAAGTATTGGACAGGCTACTAAAAGAATGAATAAAGCAGCAAAAGAAGCTTCTAAAGAAAGATTTAAGAAAAAAAGTTTAGCAAAAGGATACTATCAAGCTGGAGGTATAGTAGAACCATCTGTTCCACTTGAAAATGTTTCACCTGAAACTCCACTTGAAAGTGCTTTACTTGAAGGTGCTCCAATTGAAAATGCTCCGCTTGAAAGTGCTCCATCTGTTAGTGCAATGGATCGTAGTAGAATATATCAAGTTGGTGGAAAAGTATTAGAATATAAAGAAGGTGGTAAAGTAAAATAATGATAATATTTTATTGTCATAAATGTGGAAAGAAAGGTGAATTTGAGACCAAGAAAGAGATGAAATGTGATTGTGGTCACTATGCAGAAATTGATAAGAAACGTAATCGTACAAGTAATCACATTAACATGCGTAAAACTTGGTCTGGAACTACAAAACTAGAATTTAGTACAACGACAGTTGATGAATCAATTAAGAAAATGAACGATGGCATTTGATACTCAAATACAAGATTTAGTTGGGACTTCTTTTACTGACCAGACTGCTATGGATCAATGGGCTGCTGATGCATGTAAAGAGATAATTCATCGATTGCCTAGAGATTTAAAAATGAAATGTGCCACAAGGAGCACTTTAAATGCATCGACAACAACTCTTGATTTAGATAGTAAGGGAGCTATTTTACATGCTACTCGTTTATCGGCTGATTCTGGTGGATATGAAAAAGCTTGTAGGAGAATAGATGGTAGATATGGAGATCTTACAAATGATTCTACTGATTTACATTATTATGCAACTGCAACTGATCCTGTGTATTTTATAACAAATAATTCTTCTGGGAATCCAACGCTCTTTGTAAGACCTAATCCAACAAATGCACAGCCATCTTATATACATCATATTTCATATCCAACAGTAGATGTGAGTGCTGATAGTACAATTGCAAATTTTCCTGATGAGGCTGAATATCTTGTGGTATTGTATACATCTATGAAAGCATTGCATCAGCAGATGAATTCTAAGCAAAGTGATTTGCCAAGTCTTGCTCTTCCACCAGCACCAACGAGTCCAACGCTTTCTACGACAGCGGTTAGTTTTAGTCAAACTGCACCTACTTTTACAAAACCAGCTGTTGCCCTAGATTTTGCACAAGTAAATGATTATATTGATACTAATGAAGATGTAGAACTTTCATCGGCAAAATTGCAAGAAATATCTGCTCAATTAAATGAATTCAATTCAAATATTAATAATGAACAAACAGAATTTAATAAAGAGAATGTTGAATATCAAGCTCAATTGCAAATATCATTGGCAAATGCACAATTTGATAATCAGGAAGATGCTAGGAAGTTGCAAAAATTTCAGACAGAAGTATCTGCATATCAAGCAGAAGTAAATTCTAAGGTGCAGGAATTTACACAAACTCTACAAAAACATTCAACAGATTATCAGTGGTTAGTTGCTCAATATGGTCAATTAAAATCTGATTATTCACAAGGATTACAAGCATTAAGTGGCGGAAAAAAGGGGAAATAAAAAATGGCAGCAGATCGAGCAACAGTAAGTATATCGGCATCATTACTACCAGATGAAATAAAGACATCTGTTGGAGGTACGCTAGTATATGATCTAGATGATTTCGGTGATAATAATAAATGGGCATATTCACTTACGATTGTAGGTGCTACATCAGAAGATGCTTTACTAGCAACAGTTGCATATTTAGGGCAAGGTACTGCAGAAGAGGGAGGAACAGCGTCAGTAGCAGCTGATGATGATGTTTTGTTCCTTTTTGTAAAACATACAGGAACAACTGATGGTTCAACAACAACTACGGCTACATTAGCTTTAAATTTAGCTGGAACTGCAGCAACGGGTTCTGCAGCTGGTGATATAGTGTTAAAGCCAGGTGAATGTTTTGCAGCAAGAATGGGTACTGCTAACCCTATGGCAAATATAAATGCTGATTCATCTTCAGGTAATATACAAGCTCAAGTATTTGTTATAGCTGATGATGGTGGGGTTTAATTATGACATCTAAAAATATTATAGAACAAATAGAAGCATTATTTGGTCGTCAATCAGAGGGGTACATGATTCGTTTAATGAATGATGGTCTTGCTAATATGTCATCAAAGAAACAGGAATATACTGTATCGGCAGTTACGGATTTAGAGCAATACAAAAGATGGTATACACTTGATGACCAAGTAATTGACATTACAAAAATAGAAGTATTAGATACAAATAGTAGATACATAATGATACCAAAACTTTCAGATCCGCATAAGTTATTGCGTGAGGATACTGATGTAACTGAAGATTCATTAACAAGTAGTTAGGGGATATATGGCAAAAAGAGATTATCCTAATAATTATTTTGCATGGTATAATGATGATAAACGTGTTGCAATTTTAGCAGAAGATACAACAGCGGTAACTAATGAACGTACAAAAGAAAGATATGATACGTATCAAGATGCAGATGTAACAAATGGTCTTAGGATTACATACCATTCAAAATATGAAACAATTACAACTTCTAATTTTACTGGTGAATTAAGTACAACAAATGGACTTGATATAGGAATGCAAGTATCTTTGCTTTGCTATGTAAAATCCAGAATACATGAAGATAGAGGAGAATTTGAACAAGCGAGGTATTTTAGAACAATGTATGAAAGAGAATTAAAACAATATCCATCAAGAAAATCTGGTGTAAGAGTATTGTCAGTTCCTAATCTATAAAAGAGAGAATGTAAATGAGTTCAACAAGAACAACATGGTCAACTGATTCAAATACCACAGCAAGTGCTACTACTTCAACAGATTTTGATGTAAGTCTTGGTGGTACATTAACTATTGATGGAGCAACACAATTAAATAGTACATTAACTATTGGTGTTGATGATACTGGATATGACGTTAAATTCTTTGGTGCAACATCTGGTAAATACATGCTTTGGGATGAAAGTGCTGATGCACTTGTGGTATCAAATATTGGTGTTAATGAATCTTCACCAGATAATGTGCTTCATGTAACAAATTCAAATGGTGTTACGAAGGAATGTATTAAATTAGAACAATTAGATGTAGATGAACCATTTATTCTTTTTACTGGTACGTCAGCATCTGACCAAACTAAAAGTATTTCAACAGATACTTCTGTTGGATCTCTTACGGGACATATATTAGTAAGCGTAAATGGAACAGATTATTGGATTCCATTTTATGCAGCAAATTAGTAAACAATAACAAACACAGGAGAGTCATAAAATGAGCAAGAAGACACAGGAACAAGCAGAAACACAAGTACAAGAACAAGCAAAAGTACTAGAAGAAGTTTCAAAAGGAAAAACAGAAGAAGAATTGAAAGAAATTGCAGCAACTCTTCAAGCACAACTTCAACATCATAAAACAATGTCTGTAAAGGCACAAGGTGCTTTAGAAGTTATTCTTCAAATGCTTCCTGAATTTAAAGATGATGGGGAACAAAAATAAATGTTGTTTAGAAAATGCAACCACGATCATCCTTTTTATATTGTCTTTGATAATTTCTTTGGAGCTCCTAATGGAGTATGGGAAAAGAAAACTACTGATAAAAAGTATATAGTGGTTAATGATGAAGACATAGATTTAGAAACAGATTCTTTACCAGAAGCAGAGATAAGATATTTAGAATTATGTGATGCTGCTCATTCTGGTTCAAAGGGAAGGTTTATAATGGGAAAACATAAGCTTATTGAGGGGAAAGTAAAATTAATTAACGAATAGATCTGTATAGGGAGCATTCTCGCCCCGCACGGCAGATCATAACAATAGGAGAATAAGATGGCCCAATTACAAAAATTTAGAACACATGAAGCTCTAAATACTACAGCTGCTGGAAAATTTTCAGTAGCCGATGCATCTTCGGGTGGCTTAGGAGGTAGCTCTGGAGCTCAAATTACTGCTGGCTCAAGTGCAGATGTTACAAATACAAAACACTTTGATTTAGCAATTGATACTCACCAACTACTTCTTTATGCAGCTGGTAATGTTTATTTTAACTTTGCAACTTCAGATTTAGATATTGATGCTGATATAGATTTAATTCTTCCTGGGGGTGCTTTAACGAGTATTGCAGTTCCAATAGGCAAAAGAAGTTCTACTAGCGACACACTTAGATTTAATTTCAACTCTACATCTACAACTGCTCACGCAGTAAGAATAGTAGAGGTATAATATGTTAAGTAAAATATTACAAACAACAGGATTTTTAAGTTCTGGTGGGACAATAAGTGGTGACTTAACAGTAGAAGGTGATTTCGTTGTAGAAGGAGATGGTTCATTATCGCTTGATTCAACAATAACTGGTGAAGTGCTAATAATAGGTGGAGATGGTACTGTTTCTGGTACTACAGATGCAGATGCGAATGAGCTTGTAATTAGAAATGCTGTAGATGCAGGAATGCATATTTTTGCGGGGGAATCCTCAGGTCATACATCTTCAATAGTATTTGGTTCTGCGTCTGACCCAAATGGTGCAAATATGCACTACGAGTATAACACCAAAACAATGAAATTAGGTACTCAACATGGTTCTGGTATATTAACATTAAGAAGTGGTAATGGTACAAATGCATTGACTATAGATGCAAGTCAAAATATTGGTATAGGGATTGATTCTCCTGATGGTGCAGGATTACATATCCATTCTGCAACCGCTGGTTCTGTAACTGCTCATGCTAATGCAGATGAATTAGTGGTAGAGGGTAGTGGTGCTACTGGAATCTCTATATTAACGGCAGATGCCCAAACTGGTGCAATTATGTTTGGGTGTCCATCAGATACTCAAGCTGCAAGAATTACTAATACGCAAAGTACAGGAGTATTTACTGTTGGTGCTTCTCAAACAGGTGGTGTATTGAAGCTTGAGGCTGGGGCTGGTAATACTCGTATGATAATCGATGACAACTCCCGCATCAGCCTATCAAATAATGATTTAGGTACTTCAAATACAGTATTTGGGAAATTAGCTGGTGATGATTTAGCCTCTGGTGGTAATTATAATGTATTTATTGGTGAAAATGCTGGGCATGAAAATAGCGTAGGTGATAGAAATATAGCTATTGGGTTTAATGCTTATGACGATGGTCATACTCTCGCAAATCTTGATAATATTTTTATTGGTTATGGTTCTGGTGGCGGTACATGGGTAACTGCTGCTTCAACGGGAAATACGGCAATTGGGTCTGGCTCTATGACTGGTGCTCAGAATGCTGCTTTAAATAATAC
>Ga0114904_1000232_pt1 | contig 31828 bp, 27 predicted proteins | sample MalvirDeepMed_s6_FD_83498 | JGI IMG/M metagenome (GOLD analysis project Ga0114904, IMG submission 83498) | Marine viral communities from the Global Malaspina Expedition - Malaspina viral metaG DeepMed_s6 | ecosystem: Environmental > Aquatic > Marine > Oceanic | place: Mediterranean Sea... | reverse complement strand
CCATGGGCGCGAGTTCATCGCCAAGGCCGTCGGGGAGCGAAGGCGGCAGTCATCGAACCGGCGAGCCCTTGGGGAGAATGGCAACTGCGAGAGCAGTCAACTCGAAGCTTTGTGACAAGTTGCCGAACGGAGAGATCTTCTACTCGCTGGCCGCGGCCCGCAGGATAAGTGAGGCGCGGAGAGATCACTTCGATACCGTCAGCCCCCACGCCTCGCCGGGTTGTCGATCACCGGCGGTCCCGCGAGGGCGGATCACCCCCCGAGACCTCGCCCTTGCTGCCGGGGTCCGCCCTGCACCAAGACTGAAAGCGGGTCACCCGATAGCCCCAGATCAAACCGTCAGTTCGATCCGCAATCATCGGGCCAAGAGCGTCACGCCGGCCCCGGTATCGCGCCCTGTGCGGCGAGCTCCTCAATCTCCGCTTCGCTGCACCCAAGCGCTTCTTTCAAGACGCGGCGGGTATCCTCCCCAAGCAGGCTTGGCGCGCGCGCACGCGCAGGGCCTTCTCCATCAAAGCGGATCGGACCCCGAACGAGGCGCAGATCTCCTTCGGTCGGATGGTTGGCGGTCTCCACGAGGCCGCGCGCCGCGACGTGGGGCTGCTCCAGCGCGTCGCCGATGGAGAGGATCGGCGCGTTGGGCACGTCGTAGTCGCTGAGCCGCTCAAGCCAGAACGCCGTCGTGTCGCGGGACATCCGCGCGTGGATGATCTCATGCAAGGCGACCCGGTTCGCGAGCCGGGCCTCGTAAAGCGCGAAGCGCGGGTCCTCGATCAACTCGTCGTGGCCGAGGCAGCGCGCGAAGTTGTGCCAGAACCGTTCCGTCAGGCAGGCAACGATCACATGGCCGTCCGAGGTCGGAAACGAGCCATAGGGCACGATGCTGGGATGCTGCGATCCGACGGGTTGTGGGCTTTGGCCGGTCACGAAGTAAATCTGAGACAGGTAGCCCTGAAGCGCGATCAGGCTGTCCAGCATCGCCACCTCGACGTGACGCCCCTTGCCGGTGACATTGCGCTCGTGCAGCGCCGCCAGAAGGCCAAAAAGCGAGAAGATGCTGCCGGCCATGTCGCCCAGCGGCACGCCCAGCTTGTTCGGCGCCTGACCCGGCTCGCAGTTGACGCTCATGACGCCCGAAAGCGCCTGCGCCACGATGTCGAAGGCGGGTTTGTCGCCCAGCGGGCTGTCCTGCCCGAAGCCTGTGATCGAGCCGTAGATCAGGCGGGGGTTGTCCGCCCGAAGGGTCTCGTAGCCGATGCCGAGGCGATCCATGACGCCGGGGCGGAAGTTCTCCAGCACGATGTCGCTCTGCCGCGCGAGATCCCGGGCGACCCGGACGCCATCGGGCGACTTCAGGTTCAGCGCGATGCTCTGCTTGGAGCGGTTGAGCGCGATGTAATAGTGGCTGAGCTTGCCCTGAAACGGCGGAAAGCTCCGGGTCTCGTCGCCCTTTTCCAGCGGTTCCACCTTGATCACCTCGGCCCCCAGATCGGCCAGCACCATGCTGGCGTAGGGACCGGACAGGATCCTCGAGAAATCCAGTACCTTGACCCCGGCAAGGGGGCCCGCGCTTGTCCCGGTCATGTCTTTTGCCCCGCTGTCGTGGATATTTTCAGGATGGCCGACGCGGATGCGATCGGCACGCTGCCCGAGATGACCTCTGCGTCGACGAAGATCAGCGACCGCGTGCCGTGCCGGATCGTGGCGCGGGTCTCGAGGAAGTCGCCGGCCCGCGCCGCGCCGAGAAAGCGTGTGTCCATCTGGACGGTCACGGTGGGCTGGCGATCGGCCGCATTCCACGCCGTGATGGCGAGGACCTGATCGAGAAGGCTGGTCAGCACGCCGCCATGGACGAGGCCGATGGCGTTCTTGTGCCCGTCATGGGTCTGGAGCCCGTAAGTGTTGCGGTCCTCGGGTCCGGTTGCGCGCAGCAGCGGCCCGATCAGCGCCATGAAGCCGTCGATCCGCATCGGCTTCCAGCCGTCGGGATGTCTGTCCTGTACCGTCAAGTGTTACCTCCCCGTGTCGATTTGCAGGTCCTGGATGTGATCGCGGATCGATTGCATGGTTGTCGCGAGCTTCGGGATTTCCCGGTCCTGAAGGCGTTCCGAAATGCCGATGGCGACGATCGATCGCGTCATCTTGCGGTTCAGGCCGAAGACCGGGACCGCAACCACTGTCACCCCCGAGATGTAGGCGCCCTGATCGACGGAATAGCCGCGCTCCCGCGCCTGGTGGACCTCGTCCAGCCATGTCTCGTAGGCGGGGGGGTGATCCCAGACCAGCTTGTCGAAGCCGGCCTTCAGAGCCGCGTCATCGGTTGCATTGAAGGCCGCGAAAAGGCGTCCGGTCGCGCTGATGAGGGCGGGAAAGCGGCTGCCGAGATCGACCTGAAGGCGGAAGGGCAGGGTCGATTGCGACAGCGCCACCACGATCATCTGGCTGGGTTCGGCGAGCTGCGTGGCAATGCCGGTGACGCCGAACGCGTCCGAAAGCCCGGACAACCTGGGCTGGATCAGCGTCGAGAAGCTGTTGCGCTGCAGGGCCGAGCGCGCCAGCGGCAGGATGCCTATCCCGATCGAGTAGCGCTTGGTGGTCGAATCGAAATCCACCATGCCCTCTTCCTGCAGGACACGCAGGATGTGAAGGCAGGTGCTTGGCACCAGATCCAGCTCGCGCGCCATCGGATTGACGCCGACCGGATCCTGAGAGCGCGCCAGAAATCTCAGTATTGCCAAGGCTCTGGACACGGCGGGCACCTGCCGCTTGGTGGTTGGATTGGGTTGTTCCGTGGACATTTCTTGCCTCGCGACCGCTGATATTCATTGCCTATATACAATAATAATAGCGTATTGACAATAAATGCCTGCGATCCCTACCGTTGTCAACGAGCCGGATGACCACGCCGCGGTGCACCGGGTACGAGACTTGGGAGGCACAGCCGGATGACCCGCCTGACGGATTTCACGACCTTTGCAGACGCTCAGAAGCACTATTCGAAAGAGGGGCTCTGGGCGCTGTTCGACGGCACGCGGGAGCGGTTCAACATTGCGCATGAGTGCATCGACCGGCATGTCGATGGCGGCGCGGTGGCGCTGCGGATCGCGCATTCGGATGGCGCCGACGAGGTGGTCTCCTTCGAGGAGATCTCGCGCCGGTCGTCGCAGATCGCGCATTTCCTGACGGGCAGGGGGATCGGCAAGGGCGACCGCGTCGCGGTGATGATCGACCCCTCGCTGGCCTTCTATTGCGCGTTGTTCGGAGTGATCAAGACAGGCGCCGTGGCGGTCCCGATGTTCTCTCTGTTCGGGCCCGACGGGATCCGGCTGCGGGTCGGCGACTGCAAGCCCGAGGTCTTCTTCACCAATGCCGAGAAGGCCCCCGAAGCCGTCGAAGGTGGCGCGAAGAACGTCATCGTGGTGGACCACGATTTCCTGAACGGACTGAACGATCTTCCCGCGACCTTCGACTGGGACACCGCCGGGGGCGACCTTGCGGTGCTGCAATACACCTCGGGCACGACCCGCGCGCTGCCTGCCGCGGTCGAGCACAGCCACCAGTCCATCGTCACGCTGATGGTGGCCGCGCTTTACGCCACCGGCATCCGGCCCGGCGACCGCTTCTTCTGCCCGTCGTCACCGGCATGGGGGCATGGGCTGTGGCACGGCACGCTGGCGCCGTTGGCGATGGGCGTCTCGACCGGCACGTTCAGCGGCAAGTTCGATCCGGTGCGGCTGCTCAAGGCGCTGCAGGACTTCCGGATCACCAACCTGACCGCCGCCGCCACCCATTACCGGATGATGCGCAATTCCGGCGAGGCCGAGAGCTTTACCTATTGCTTCGACAAGCTGTCCTTCACCGGAGAGCCCATCGACTCCGAGACCGCCGCCTATGTCGAGCGTGTCTTCGGCACCAAGGTCCGCTCGATGTACGGCACCACCGAGATCGGCGTGATCATCGCCAATTACCCCGGTGCCGACGATCTCGAGGTCCGCGACGGTGCGATGGGCAAGGCCGTGCCCGGCGTCGAGGTCGAAGTGCAGCGCGAAGACGGCAGCGCCGCCGCGCCGGGCGAGACCGGCGAGCTGATGGTGAAGAAGCGCGGCCAGTGGTTCCCGACCAAGGATCTCGGCCGGGTCGACGAGGATGGCTATTTCTACCACGGCGGCCGGGCGGACGACGTGATCATCTCGGCCGGCTGGACGATCGGCGCGGTCGAGGTCGAGGATGCGCTGCTCAGCCACCCGGCGGTGGCCGAATGCGGCGTCGTCGGATCGCCCGACGCGGTCCGCGGCCTCGTGGTCAAGGCCTTCATCATCCTCAAGACCGAGGAGACCGACGGGCTGGTCGAGGACATCCAAGACCACGTCCGCGCCCGCCTCGCACGGCACGAATACCCCCGCCGGATCGAATTCGTCAGCGATCTGCCAAAGACACCCGCCGGCAAGGTCAACCGCAAGATCCTGCGCGACCGGGAGGCCGAGAAAACACATGCCGCGGAATGATCCGCGCGCAAAACCCATGTCCCGAGGAGAGAGACATCATGAACGACATGACCCACAAGAAATTTCCCAAGATCACGCAGGAGGGGCTGGACGACCTGCGCAAGCGCATCGGCGTGAAGATCGAGAAGACCGTCGAGCCCTGGTGCTACGAGGCAACCCGTGACAACATCCGCCACTACGCGCACGGGATCGGCGACGACAACCCGCTGTGGTGCGATCCGGACTATGCGAAGATGACGAAATACGGCGACGTGATCGCGCTGCCGAGTTTCCTGTTCGCGACCAACCGGATCATCTCGGGCTATGTGGGCGGTCTGCCGGGCGTGCATGCGATGTGGTCGGGCGCCAACTGGAACTGGCACAAGACCATCACCCGCAACATGGAATTCCGCACCGAGGCAGTGCTGAAGGACCTGATCGAGCACGACACCCGCTTTGCCGGGCGCGCGGTGCAGCAGATCTACCACGTCGATTTCTACGACGCCGCGACCGGAGAGCTGGTGGCCGATGCCGACAGCTGGTGCTTCCGCACCGATCGCGATCAGGCCCGCGAAAACGGCACCAAGTACACCGAGGCCAAGGAAAAAGGCCGCCGCGTCTGGACCGAGGACGAGCTGCAGGAGTTCTACAAGTACTACGAGCAGGAAGAGGTTCGCGGCGCCGAGACCCGCTACTGGGATGACGTGAACGAGGGTGACGACCTGCCGACCATGGTGAAGGGCCCGATGACCGCGACCGGTTTCATTGCCTATGCGCAGGGCTGGGGCGGGCTGTACATCCGCGCCAACAAGCTGGCCTGGCAGTTGCAGCAGAAACACCCCAGCGCCGGCCCTAAGAACAAGTTCGGCATTCCCGATTGCCCCGAGCGCGTGCACTGGGAAGAGGAATTCGCGCTGGAGGTCGGCGCGCCCGGCGCTTACGACTACGGCCCGGAGCGGACCTCGTGGCTGACGCACCAGATCACCAACTGGATGGGCGATGACGGCTTCCTGCGGCAGGCCAAGTGCCAGGTGCGCCGGCACAACCCCGAGGGAGACATCATCCTGATCCACGGTCAGGTCGTCCGCAAGTTCGAGGAAGACGGGCGGTTCCTGCTGGAAATCCGGCAGCGCGCGGAACAGCAGGACGGCGAATTGTCGGCCATGGGATCGGCCATCGTCGAGCTGCCCAAGCGCTGAGACCTGAAACTGCAACGGCAATGGGGAGGCAAGGCCGATGCTTGAAAAGGTTCTGAGCAAGGTGGAGGACCTGCTCCACCTCGCGGGCTGTCTCAGCCTTGTGGCGGTGGCGGTCCTGATCAATGGCGACATCCTGTTGCGGCTGTTCGCCAACCGACCGGTGCAGATCCAGTTCGAACTGACCGAACTGTACCTGATGCCGGCCCTTGCCACCTTGTCGCTCTCGCGGGTCTTTCGCGACGGCGGCCATCTGGCGCTGGAATTCACTCCCGAACGCCTTCCGGGCGCGTTCGGGGCCGTCATCTCGAAGCTGCGCCTTCTGCTGCCGGCGGCCTTTTTCGCCGCCGTCACCATCATGTCCGGGAAATTTGCCATCGGCGCCATCCTCCACGGTGACGTGGAATACGGCGTGGTCGATTGGCCGCTTGGCTGGGCCTATGCCGTCGTTCCCATCGGGTGCGGCGTGCTGGTCCTGCGCCTGCTGCACGACGCGGCAAGACCGCCTGTCGCTGCGGACATCTGAAGAAAACACATGGGAGGAGAAACAAGATGAAGACCAAGACCACGTTCGTCGCGGCACTGGCGACCGCGCTCGCGCTGGGAGCCACCGGGGCGCAGGCCGAAACCCTGCGTCTGGGCGATTTCCAGTCGACCAGCCATATCGTGTCCGTCGAAGGCACCTCGAAATGGATGACCGCCGTCGAGGAGGCCACCGGCGGAGAGATCACGTTCCAGCACTTCCCGTCGCAGCAGGCCGCCAAGTCCAAGGCCCAACTCGACGCGGTGAACAACGGCATCCTCGACGCGGCCCTGCTGGGCACGCCCTATCACGCCGACGTCCTGCCGCTGAACTCGGTGGTGGCGCTGCCGGGTTACTACGGCTCTGCGGTCGAAGGCACCGAGGCGCTTCAGTCCATGCTGAAGGAAGGTCCGCTGCGCGAGGAGATCCTTGCCACCGGCGTGACGCCGATCTTCGGCTTCGTGCTGCCGCCCTATCAGGTTCTGGCCAAGTCACGGCTGGGCGCGCTCGCTGACTGGGACGCGCAGGACATCCGCACCTCCGGCTCGACGCAGGCCATGACGGCGCGCGCGCTCGGCGGCGTCGGAATTTCGATCCCCGGACCCGAAGTGTACACCGCCGTGGAGCGCGGCCGCCTGGACGCGGTGCTGTTCCCGCTGGCTTCGGTGCCCGGATACAAGCTCAACGAGGTGGTCAGCCACATTTCCACCAACGGCTCGTTCGGCGGCTACAGCTTCGTCATGGTGATCCGCAGCGACCTGTTCGACGGCCTCGACGCCGAAACGCAGGAGGCCCTGGTCGAGCTGGGCGGCGAGACCGCGCTGCACGTGGCCAAGGCGCAGGACGACTCGGTCGCCGGCCTGATCGAGGAGTGGAAGGCGGAAGGCATCGATACCTACGCGTTCACGGATGAGGAACTGGCCGAGATTTCCGAGCAGATGACCGCGGTAAGCGCGGACTGGTCCGAGCGCATCGGCGGCGACAAGGCCGCCTCGGTTCTGGAAAGCTACGGCGCCCTGACCCGCAAGTAAGCGGGCGGTCCGACCATGCCTGCCGACAGCCGCCGCGTCCGGCGGCTGTCCCGTCATCCTTTCAAGCGCAAAGGCCACATATGCTGACCTTCCTTGCCATTCTGGCTCTGTTGGCCATTCTCATGGCGTTCCGCGTGCCCATCGCCTTTGCCATGGGAATTGCGGGAACGCTGGGCCTTGCTGCGCAACTGGGCCCTCGCCCGGCGCTGGCAGTGCTCGAACGAACGTTCTTCAACACCTCCGCCTCTTTCATCCTCGTGGCCATTCCGCTGTTCATCCTGATGGCAGAGCTTCTGACCGCCGGGGACGTCACGCGGCGCGCGATCATCGCCTGTCAGGCGTGGATCGGTCACGTCCGGGGCGGGCTTGCCATGGCCACGGTCGCGGCCTCGGTGATTCTTGCCGCGCTGGTGGGAAGCTCCACCGCCTCGACCGCGGCGATGTCCGCCTCGGCCTATCCGGAAATGCGGGCGCACCGCTATTCCGACCGGCTGGCGGCGGCGGTGGTCAGCGTCGGCGGCACGCTCGCCGTCGTCGTGCCGCCCTCGATCGTTCTGGTTGTCTACGGGGTGCTGACGGAAACCTCGATCGGCAAGCTGTTCATCGCCGGGATCATCCCCGGCCTGCTGACCGCGGCCGGTTTGGCGATGGTGATCAAGATCATCGCGCATTCCACCGATCAGGCGCCGAAGGGCGAACCCTTCGTTCTCAAGACGGCGGTGAAGCAAAGCCGTCATGTCATTCCGATGGTGCTGCTTATGGTGGCGGTGATCGGGGCGATCTACGGCGGCATCGCCTCGCCCTCCGAGGCGGCGGCGCTGGGGGTCATGGGGTCGCTGGTGATCGTGCTGGCGCAGCGCACGCTGAGCTTCGTGCAGCTGAACAAGTCGATCAGCAGCGCGATCCGCGCGACGGTGATGATCGTTGCCATCGTGGCCTGCTCGGCGATCTTCTCGAACTACCTCGCCTTCACGCGCATCACCCATGCCATGCTGGAATTCGTCGCCACGACAGAGATGCGGCGCGAAGTCCTCATGGGCATCATCATCCTCGTGCTGCTGGTGATGGGCATGTTCATGGACCAGCTGGCGATCCTGTCGCTGGCGATGCCGCTGGCCTTCCCGACGGCCATGGCGCTGGACTACGAGCCGGTCTGGTTCGGGATCGTCGTCACGAAGACCGTCGAGATCGGACTGCTGACCCCGCCCCTGGGACTGAACGCCTATGTTGCGGCGGCGCAGACGCGGGTTCCGCTGGGCACGATCTTTCGCGGCATCCTGCCGTTCCTCGGCATGGAAATCGTGGTGCTGATCCTGCTGCTGTCCTTCCCCGAGATCACGCTCTTCCTGCCTGACCTGATGATGTCGCGCTAGCGGCGAGACCTCGAACCTGCGCGCATCGTTCACCCCTCCGCGGAAGGCACGGTGTGAGATGCGCGCAGCCGAGACCCGGAGGCTGGATGTCACTCTTCGCGCGACTCTGGCCCTGACCCACCTTCGATGCGCGCCGGTCACAAAGGCATCGAGCCCTTCTGAGGTCCGATCAGAAGAACAGGCAGGACGCGGCATATGACCATGAGAGGGTTGCGCCCGCCTGGCCCTCGCCCCCGCCCGTCGTCAGTTCGACATCCGCCTCGATGATCCGCGGGCCAGCACGTCGCGCACGGGCTGCCGGTCAGCCTGCGTTGCAGCGCCTGTCTGTCGTCGATCGTCGCCTCCGCCGCTTGGGTGTCGGGTGCCGCAAGCCTAACCTCTCCCAAGAAAGACGATGCCTGCCAGCGTCGCCCTCTGGGCGCGCCGCGCGACGCGAAAAGCGCCACGCGCGGCCTTCTGTATCCACGCATGTAAGGCGGCTCAAACCAGCTATCACGCTGATTTCATGCGATAGAGTTGCTGCGCGATTGGCGCAAGAAGCCCCAGACCAAGCCAAAATCTGATTTTTGAAACTTCGTTTTGACAAATGTCAGAATCGTTTGTAGGAATTTTGTCAGATTGATCGTGACTAATGTCAGGATCGGCCGGGGGGAGCCGGCGAGGAGGGGAACCAATGTCGCAGTCGCTGTTGATCGCGGAGGGAATTCGCAAGTCCTTCAACGGGGTGCCCGCCCTGAAGGATGGCCGCTTCGTGTTGCAGTCGGGGTCGGTGCACGCACTTTGCGGCGGCAACGGCGCCGGGAAGTCGACCTTCCTCAAGATCCTCATGGGCATCCACCATCGCGACGGCGGCACGCTGGAACGCAACGGCGAGGCGGTCGTCTTCGACAGCCCGTCCGAGGCGCTCGCCAACGGCATCTGCATCATCGAGCAGGAACTGAGCCCGGTCCCCGCCATGTCGGTCGCCGAGAACATCTATCTCGGGCGCGAGCCGGTGGGGTTCCTCGGCCGGGTCGATTTCCGCAAGATGAACGCCGATGCGCAGGAGCTGCTGGACCGGTTCGGCTTCGGCATCCGGGCCGAGACGATGATGATGGACCTCACCGTGGCGCAGACCCAGCTGGTCGAGATCGCCAAGGCACTGAGCTACGACGCCGAGGTCATCATCATGGACGAGCCGACCTCGGCGCTTGGCGAGGCGGAAGCGGACCAGCTCTTCGAGGCGGTGCGCGCGCTGAAAGAGCGCGGCAAGGGCGTGATCTACGTCAGCCACCGCCTCTCCGAGATCTTCAGCATCTGCGACAGCTACACGGTGTTCCGCGACGGCGCCTTCGTCGAGGAGGGCAGCCTTGCGGACATCGACAAGACACAGCTCATCAACCTGATCGTCGGGCGCCCCCTGACCGAGGAATTCGTCAAGGAGAACGCGCCCGGCAGCGAAGAGGTGCTGGCGGTGCAGGGCCTCGGCGCGGATCGCGGCGTCGCGGATGTGAGCTTTTCGGTCAAACGCGGCGAGATCCTGGCGCTTTATGGCCTGATGGGCTCGGGGCGCTCCGAGATCTTCGACCGCCTCTTCGGCCTGTCGTCGAGCACGGCGGGCGAGATCCTCCTCGGCGGCAAGCCGGTGCGGATCACCTCGCCCAAGGAGGCGATCGAGGCCGGGCTTGCCTATGTCACCGAGGACCGCAAGGGCTCGGGGCTGAACCTCGCGGGCGATGTGCGCGACAACCTGTGCCTTGCCACGCTCGAGGAAATGTCGCCCGCCGGGGTGATGAACGGGCGCGCCGAAGCCGAGGCCGCCGGGCGGATGATCTCCACCCTGAACATCAAGACGGCGAGCGACCGATTGGGCGTGTCGAACCTGTCGGGGGGCAACCAGCAGAAGGTTGTCCTGGGCAAGTGGTTCCTGACGCAGCCGGAGATCCTGCTGCTCGACGAGCCGACGCGGGGGGTCGATGTCGGCGCCAAGCGCGAGATCTACCGCGTGATGTCGGATTTCGCCGCTGCCGGCGGGACGATCATCATGGTCTCTTCGGAGACCGACGAAGTGCTGGGCATGGCCGACAGGGCCGTGGTGATGCGCGACGGGCGCGTTGCCGGCGAACTGGACAGAGCCGACATGTCGGCGGAGGCGCTGCTGCACCTGGCGGTCTGAGGGCGCTGCGGCAAGCTGCCAAACGGGAGGAATGACGTGGAAAATCAAATGAAGGCCGAGGCCCCCGCGGGCGCCGGCGCCGCTCAGAAACGGACCGTGACCGAAAAGATCGGCCCGGTTGCCCAGCGATACGGCATCCTGATCGCGCTGGTGCTGCTGTGCGTGGTGCTGGCCATCGTGAACGAGAATTTCCTGAGCTCGCGCAACATCATCAACGTGCTGCGCCAGACCTCGATCAACGGCATCCTTGCCATCGGCATGACCTTCGTCATCCTGACCCGGGGGATCGATCTGTCGGTCGGCTCGGTGGTGGCGCTCACCGGCGTGGTCGCGGCTAGTTTCGCGACGACCTCCTCGTCGGGCTTCATCCCCGGCGCCCCCTACATGCCCGCGATCCCGATCGTGATCGGGGTGCTGACCGGAATGGTGGCGGGGGCGATCTCCGGCGTCGTGGTGGCACGCTTCGCGGTGCCGGCCTTCGTGGCGACGCTCGGCATGCTGTCGGCGGCGCGGGGCATGACGCTGATCTACACCGACGGGCGGCCCATTCCGGCGCTGTCGGACGGGTTCCGCTGGATCGGGACCGGGGATGTCGCGGGCATTCCGCTGCCCATCATCCTCTTCGCGCTGGTCTTCGCGGTGTCGCATTTCGTGCTCACCCGCACCCGCTTCGGGCGCCATGTCTACGCGGCGGGGGGCAACCCGCACGCCACCAAGGTCTCCGGCATCTCGGTCAACCGCATCCGCTTCATGGTCTACGTGATTTCCGGCGCACTTGCCGGGATCGCGGGGATGATCCTCGCGGCGCGCACCGGCTCGGCCCTGCCGCAGGCCGGCGTCGCCTACGAGCTCGACGCCATCGCGGCGGTGGTCATCGGCGGCACCAGCCTTGCGGGCGGGGTCGGCCGGGTCTCGGGCACCGTCATCGGCGCGCTGCTGATCGGGGTCCTGAACAACGGGCTCGATCTCATGGGGGTCGAATCCTACTACCAGCAGGTCATCAAGGGCGCGCTCATCGTGGCTGCCGTGATGCTCGACCGGTCGCGCAAGACCGAGGACTGAGCCTGCTTCACACGCCCAAACATCGTCTCAAGGGAGGAAACCAACATGACGAGCAAGTTCCTGAAACTCACCGCAAGCGCGATGGCGCTCGGCCTGACCGTGGCCGGCGCGGCCAGCGCCCAGGACGACCCGATCAAGGTCGGCGCAACGGTCTACGGCCTCAACGCCGAGTTCATGCAGCTCTGGGCCAATGCCGCCGAGAACCACCCGGCGGTGCAGGACGGCACCGTCGAGCTGACCGTCTTTGACGGCCGCTACGACGCGCTGGTCCAGCAGGACCAGTTCGAGACCATGATCACCCAGGGCTTCGATGCCATCGTCTTCGTGCCGATGGATATCGAGGCGGGCGCGACCGCCGTGCAGCTGGCGCATGACGAGAACATCCCCGTTGTCGGCTCCAATGCCCGCGTCAACAGCGACCTGCTGACCGCCTATGTCGGCTCCAATGACGTCGAGGCCGGCTACATGGAAGCCAAGGCGGTTCTCGACAAGATGAACTGCGAAGGCGATGTGGTGATCATCGAGGGCCCGATCGGCCAGTCCGGCGAGATCCAGCGCGGCGAAGGCAACGAGAAGGCGCTGGCGGAATGCGAGGGCGTCGAGGTGCTCGAGCGGCAGACCGCCAACTGGTCCCGCGCCGAGGCGCAGAGCCTGATGGAGAACTGGCTGACCTCGCACGGCTCCGACATCAAAGGCGTGATCGCGCAGAACGACGAGATGGCGCTTGGCGCGATCGAGGCGATCAAGGCGGCCGGCATGGACGTCTCCGACTTCGCCATCGCCGGCGTCGACGGCGTGACCGATGCGCTCAACGCGGTGAAGCGCGGCGAGATGGACTCGATCCTGCAGGACGCCACCGGCCAGGCGCAGGGCGCCATCGATGTCGCCATCAAGGCGGTGATGCCGGATTACGAGCCGCAGTCGCCGCTCTGGGAGGACTACCCCGAGCTGGACTGGGCCGATGGCGGCGAGACGCTCTACCAGGTGCCGTGGACCCCGGTGACGATGGACAACGTCGACGAGCTGCTCGCCGAGCGTCAGTAATGACAGCGCCCCGGCGCGCGTGATGCGCCGGGGCACTCCCTGCGGCCCCCTGAAAACGGGTGCGCGGCCGCACCGGACCTTCCCCTGAAAGGACATGACATGGCCAAGGGTGCCGATTTCTCTCTCGCGGGCCGGACCGCCATCGTGACGGGTGCCGCCTCCGGCATCGGAGCCGCGATCGCCGAGGCCTTCGCCGCCGCCGGAGCGCGCGTGGCCCTGCTGGACATGAACGAGGACGCTGCCGCCGACCGCGCCGCCGCGCTGGAAGGCGGGGCGCAGGCCTTCGCCTGCAACGTCACCGATCCGAAGAGCATCGAGGCGGCGGTCAGCGCCGTGACGGACGCCTTCGGCGGCATCGACATCCTGGTGAACTCCGCCGGTATCGTCGATCTCGCCCCCGCCGAGGACCTGAGCAGCACCGCCTGGACCCGGACCATCGACGTCAACCTCACCGGCAGCTTCCTGATGGCGCAGGCGGTGGGCCGCGCGATGATCGAAGCCGGCAAGGGTGGGCGGATCGTCAACCTTGCGTCGCAGGCCGGGTCGGTCGCGATCGAGGGCCACGTCGCCTATTGCGCGTCGAAATTCGGCATCATCGGGGTGACCAAGACGCTGGCGCTGGAATGGGGCGGGCATGGCATCACGGTCAACTCGATCTCGCCGACGGTGGTGATGACCGAGCTGGGCAAGAAGGCCTGGGAAGGGCCGAAGGGCGAGGCGATGAAGGCGCAGATCCCGGTCGGCCGCTTTGCCGAGCCGGAAGAGATCGCGGCAGCGGCGGTGTTCCTCGCCTCGGGTGCGGCGGCGATGATCAACGGGGCCGACCTTGTGGTCGATGGCGGATACACGGTGAAATGATGACAGAGGATGCAGGCAAGCCTGGCGCGGGCAAGGAGATGCAGCGGTTCGTCAACGATCCCGACGATCTGGTGGACGAAACCGTCGCGGGCTTCGTCAAGGCGCATCGCGAGCTGGTGCAGAAGGACCCGATGAACGCCCGCGTGGTGCTGTCGCGCTTTGCCCCACAGGAGGGCAAGGTCGGCATCGTCACCGGGGGCGGCTCGGGGCACGAGCCCGCGTTCATCGGCTACACCGGGCGCAACATGGTCGATGCGGTTGCGGTGGGCGAGCTGTTCTCGTCGCCGACCGCCAAGAGCTTTGCAGATGCGATCCGCGCTGCCGATGGCGGCGCCGGGGTCGCGGTGCTCTATGGCAATTACGCGGGCGACAACATGAACGTGCGCATGGCCTCGGAGATGGTCGCGCCGGAGGGCATCGAGGTCGGAACCGTGGTCGCGACCGACGATGTCTGCTCTGCGCCCGCCACCGAGCGGGACAAACGCCGGGGCGTCGCGGGCGAGATCTTCATGTGGAAGATCGGCGGGGCGAAGGCCGCCCTCGGCGGCTCGCTCGAAGAGGTCGTCGCGGTGTCGCAGAAGGCCATCGACTCCGTGCGCTCGGTGGGCGTCGGCCTCGGGCCGTGCACGCTGCCCGCCGTGGGACACCCTAATTTCGAGATCGCGCCGGGCACGATGGAGGTCGGTATCGGCCACCACGGCGAGCCGGGCACCCGCGTCGAGGATCTCAAGACCGCCGACGAGGTGGCCGACGACATGCTCAAGATCGTGCTCGACGATCATGGTCTGGCCGAGGGCACCGAGGTCGCGGTGCTGGTCTCGGGGCTCGGGGCGACCCCGGTGAACGAGCTCTACGTGCTTTACGACCGGATCGAGACCGGGCTTGAGGCGGCAGGGCTCAAGGTCCACCGCGCCTTCGTCGGCAACTACTTCACCTCGCTCGAGATGATCGGCGCGACCCTGTCGGTGATGGCGCTCGACGACGAGTTGAAGACGCTGATCGACGTGGAATGTGCCTCTCCGGGGATGACGGTCATCGGCGAGGCCGCCGCGCCGGTGGGCGAGGTCGTGCGGCGCAAGCACCGCGCCGGTGCCGGTGCCGCGGCAGCGAACGTGCCGCAGGCGCCAGAGGCGACGGACGCGCCCGCGCTTGACCTGGGGCAGGCGTCGGGGATCGTCACCGAGATCGCGTCGGTGATCGTGCAGAACAAGGCGCACCTGTCCGAGATCGACGGTCTGATCGGCGACGGCGATCACGGCATCAACATGGCCAAGGGCTTTGGCCGCGCCGCCGAGCGCATCGGCACCGCGCCGGGCCCGCTCGAACCCGCGCTCGAGCAGCTTTCGGACGTCCTGATGTCGGAGATCGGCGGGTCGATGGGGCCGCTTTACGGCTTCATGTTCCACAACATGTCGCTGAGCATCGCCGGGCGCGGGGCGATCGACGCGACAGGGTTCTCGGCCATGCTGCACGCGGGCCTTGCCGGCGTGCGCAGCACCGGCGCGGCGCAGGTCGGCGACAAGACCCTGGTCGACTGTTTCGTCCCCGCGGTCGAGGCGTTCGACGCAGCAATGGCGCAGGGCTTCGCTCCCGCGCTTCAGGCGATGACGCGCGCCGCCGAGGAAGGCCGGGACCGCACCGTCGACCTGGTTGCGAAACTCGGACGCGCCGCGCGGCTGGGCGAGCGCTCGCGCGGGGTGCCAGATGCCGGGGCGACCTCCTGCTGCCTGATCCTGACGGAACTCGCTGCAGCAACGACGCGCCGTCTGGGCAGCGCCTGATCTTGCGTCCGGCCGGCATCCCTCTCGATGCCGGCCGGACAGCTTGCCTTCGGGCAGGGGGCCATGCGAGGAATGTACTCCCGCGTCGCCTCGGCGGCGAGCTACCAAGGCCCGGACCAGCACCATGCGCAGTTTCAGCCGCTCCGACCTGAGCGATCTCTTCATGGCATTCGCCGCCCGGATGGCGCAGGAGCGCCCCCGCCTTGGCGCGCTCGACGGCGAGATCGGCGACGCGGATCACGGCGTTGCCATGGCCGATGGCTTCGATGCGGCGGCGCGCGCGCTTCAGCGCAGTGACGATGCGGGGGAGGGGCTGGCCGACGGGCTGACCCTCGCGGCACGCGCGTTTCTCAATGCCGTCGGTGCCACCACCGGGCCGCTCTACGCCAGCGCGCTGATGCGTGCCGCCGAGACCTTCGGCACGCAGTCCGAGGTGCCCTTCGAACGCCTTCCGGAGCTCGTTGTTGCGATCCACGACGGCATCGAGGCGCGCGGCCACGGCAATCCCGGCGACAAGACCATGCTCGACGCCTGGGGACCGGCGGCGCATGTGGTCTCACGAGACCTGCCCGCGACTGACCCGGTTGCGTTGCTGCGCGCGGCGGCGGAGGCCGCCTCCAACGGGGCCGAGGACACCCGTGCCATGATGGCCGCGCGCGGCCGTGCGGCGCGGCTGGGGGCGCGCAGTATCGGCCATCTCGACCCCGGCGCGGTCTCGGCGGCGGCCCTGCTCGAGGTGCTCGCCGACTGGGCCGCACGGCACAAGGACGCCATCTGATGGCTCCGCGCAGGGCCGCCAGCGCCGCGGGGCGCAAGCCACCGACCCGCTTCGGCGAGGACAACCTGCTCTGGGCAGCATGGCTCTACTACGAGGAAGGCCTCACCCAGGCCGAGATTGCCGAGCATATGGGCGTATCCCGCCCGTCGGTGAACGCCTATCTCGCCGATGCCCGCACCCGTGGCATCGTCTCGATCGAGATCGCGCCCGAGCGGTTCCGCGCCCTGACGCTGGCGCGGGCGATGCAGGATCATTTCGGGCTGAGCGATTGCTATGTCATCCCGTCCGAGGGCGGCGAGCGCTCGCTGATCGACCGGCTGGGCGCTGCCGCCGCGCAGGTGCTGGCGAGGGTGACCCGCTCGGGCGACACGCTGGCGGTGACATGGGGGCGCACCACCCTGGCCCTGGCCAACAACGTCATGCCCGCCGGGCTGAAGGACGTGCGGGTGATCCAGGCCACCGGCGGCACCACCGCCAAGATCCCCTGGACTCCCGAAGCCTGCGCCACCCGCCTCGCCGAGAACCTCGGCGCGCGCTGCATCCCGCTGTCGGCGCCGGCCATCGTCTCGGCTCCCGAGATGCGCGACCTCCTGCTGCGCGAGCCGGTTCTCGCGGAGCAGATCGAGGCGCTGGGGCAGGCGGACCGGATCGTGCTGGGGATCTCGTCGCTGCGTCCCGAAAGCACCATCCATACCAGCGGCTTCTTCGACGGCATCTCGCTGCATGATCACTACCATTCCGCGGTGGGGAGCATCACCGGTCGGATGATCGACGCCAACGGTGCCAAGGTCGAAGGTCCGCTCGAAGAGCGCACCATCGGCATCGATCTCGACCAGATCCGCCGGGTGCCGGAACGACTGGCCGTTGCGGGCGGGCTCGACAAGGTGCAGGCGATCCTTGCGGCGCTGCGCGGCGGCTACGTGACGGTACTGGTGACCGATGCCGACACCGCGCGCGCCATCCTGACCTCGGAGGGCTACGAGGACCGCCCCCGCCGCCGGCCCGACACGCCCCCTGCGCCGCTGCCCGAGCGCACGCGGGTGAAGAAGTTTCTCAATCGCCCGCGCGATGCGGTGGACGAGGCGATCGCGGGCGCCCTTCTGGCGCATGAGGCGTTGCTGGCGCCTGTCGAAGGCGTGCCCCGTGCGATCCGCTCACGGCATGGCCCGCGCAAGGGCAAGGTCGGCGTGGTGATCGGCGGCGGGTCGGGGCATGAGCCCGGATTCCTGGGATATGTCGGGCAGGGGCTCGCGGATGCGGTCGCGATCGGCAATATTTTCGCAGCGCCGCCCCCGGACCCGATCCTTGCCGCGACGCTGGCTGCCGATGGCGGGGCAGGGGTCCTGCACATCTTCGGCAATTTCTCGGGCGATCTGATGAACTTCGAGATGGCCGCAGAGATGGCGCAGGCGCAGGGGATCGAGGTGCGCACCATCGTCACGACCGACGACATCGCCTCCGCGCCGTCGGATGCCCGCGCCGCCCGGCGCGGGGTTGCGGGCAACGTCTTTGTCTTCAAGATCGCCGGGGCAGCGAGCGAGCGCGGTCTCTCGCTCGAGCAATGCGCGGAGCTCGCCAGCCGCGCCGCCGAGAACTGCTTCACCATGGGCGTGGCGCTCGAGCCGGGTGCCTCGGTCGACACCGGCGTGCCGAGCTTTCGGATGGGGCCGGACGAGATGGAGATCGGCGTCGGCGTGCATGGCGAGCCGGGCATCCTGCGTACCGCGATGAAAACCGCCGACGACACCGCCGACCTGATCATCGACCGCATTCTGAGCGAGATGGGCGCGCCCGAAAACGCCGAGATTGCGCTGCTGGTCAATTCCCTCGGCAGCACCCCGGAGCTCGAACTCTACATCCTGAACCGCCGGCTGCGTCAGCGCCTGCGCGCTTGCGGGATACGCGTTCACACGACGTTGCTTGGGCATCGCTACACCTCGCTGGACATGGCCGGCGTGTCGATCACCCTGATGCGGTTGGATGGCGAGCTGAAAGCGCTGCTCGATCATCCCTGCAACAGCCCTGCCTGGTCGGTTGTTGGGAAGGCGTAAGCCGCATCGTCAGTCTCGGTCATATCCTTCCACGCAGGGGGCCGGCGGCTGACCGAGGTCCGTTCCATCAATCGCACCGGTTTGGGTGGCGCGCGAATCGGATACAGAGTGCTCTGCGGACTTCGGCTGACGCTTCAGGGCATGCTGGCTTTCGGGCGGTTCTTGCCAGGGGGGCGATACTATTTTTCCGCCGTAGCGCCAAAAGCGTCTTGGCTCATAGGTTTTTGATTTACTTCTCCTTTAAGCAGAGACAGCACAGGAATTGGGCCAGGTCGGCCTGCTGAAAACGGACATTCGAAGGAGGAGCATGAGATGAAGGCGCTGGTTCTGGAAGAGAAAGGCAAGCTTGCCCTGCGTGAGTTCGAAATTCCCGGTGAGCTTAGGCCACGTGACGTCCGGATCAAAACGCACACGGTCGGCATCTGCGGGTCGGACGTGCACTATTACACGCACGGGAAGATCGGCCATTTCGTCGTGAACGAACCGATGGTTCTCGGCCACGAAGCGTCGGGGATTGTGATCGAGTGCGGCGCCGAGGTGACCGATCTCAAGCCCGGCGATCGGGTGTGCATGGAACCCGGCATTCCCGACCCCGAAAGCCGGGCCAGCAAGTTGGGCATCTACAACGTCGACCCTGCGGTGCGCTTCTGGGCCACGCCGCCGGTTCACGGCTGCCTCACGCCCGAGGTCATCCACCCCGCCGCCTTCACCTACAAGCTGCCGGACAGTGTGAGCTTTGCCGAGGGCGCCATGGTCGAGCCTTTTGCCATCGGCATGCAGGCCGCGCTGCGCGCCCGCATTCAGCCGGGCGATGTCGCGGTGGTCACCGGCGCCGGCCCCATCGGCATGATGGTGGCGCTTGCGGCGCTTGCCGGTGGCTGCGCCAAGGTTATCGTGGCGGATCTGGCCCAGCAGAAGCTCGACATCATCGCCGGATACGACGGGATCGAGGTCGTCAATATCCGCGAAACGCCGGTCGCCGACGCGGTCGCAGCGGCCACCGACGGATGGGGAGCGGACGTGGTCTTCGAATGCTCGGGGGCAGCGCCGGCGGTTCTGGGGATGCACCAGTTGGCAAGGCCCGGTGGCGCGATCGTGCTGGTCGGCATGCCGGTCGATCCGGTTCCGGTGGACATCGTGGGCTTGCAGGCCAAGGAACTGCGGGTCGAGACCGTGTTTCGCTATGCCAACGTCTATGACCGTGCCATCGCACTGATGGCGTCGGGCAAGGTGGATCTCAAGCCGCTGATCACGGCCAGCATTCCCTTTGCCGATAGCATCGCGGGGTTCGACCGCGCGGTCGAGGCACGCGACACGGATGTGAAACTTCAGATCGTCATGCCTGAGTAAGCCATGCATCTCGGGGCTGGTCTCGGCACCTTCGGCACCGTCGGCACCGTCGGCAACAAGGCGATGCTGGTGAGCGACATCTAGGTGCGTGCGACAGCCCTGCTCCACGACGATCCCGACCCGTGCAGCGCTTGGCATCAGTGACGCGCGGGCGGCGCCGGCTGAGAGGTAGCCTCAAGGCACGAAGTGAAAACGCCGGCGGGGCGCAAGCGCCCCGTCCGTGGAGGGAATGCGAAACGTCACCCCGTTCAGGTCCGCCCGGCCGCCCGTCCCTTACGGTTCGGCGCGCATGCTGGTTGGCAGGGCCCACAAGGTTCGAGGCAGGGTCTCATGCCCGCGTCTCTGCTCAGCGTCACCCAGCCCCGGCGGTCCGCTGCCCGGTGTGCGGTCGCGCCCGCGGAGACTGGTGCCGACCTGCAAAGGCGTGCTGCCAGATGCGGCCTTGTCTCCGCCGAGGTGTTCCGGATACTCAACGTGACCCGGTCCGCTCTTCGCGAACGGTCAGCCCTAAAGCGTGGTTCTTCAAACGAAAAACCGGCTTCCGCCTTGCGCACCCTCCGATGTTTGGTTTGATCCCATCGCGGCCCGGTCTTCCTTTGCACGCGCTCTTTTACTCATGTCTTTTCGGAAACCCTCGTCAGGAGATGGAGCGCTTCGATAACTCCGCCGAAGCGCCTCAGGCCGAGCGCAATTTTGGTGACCCAAGTGGCGATCCTTTCCACATCCGGCGCGGCTCCGCTTCCTAGACGTGGACGAAACAGCGATAGCGCGTGATCTCGATGCTCTCGGGCCGAAGGTGACGCTGGCATTGTCGGAGCGGCCTGCAGCATGGAGCCGGTGTGGAAGCTGGTGCGATGGCTGCGCGCCAGGCACTGCAGCGTGCGATAGGCCTCGTCGTCTGGCAGGATCTCGGCTGCGGCCGTCTGGGCCTCTCTGCTGTCGCCGAAGAAAGGGGGGACGTATTCGGATGCCACCACCAGGTCGACCGCGCCCGGCACTATATGGGTGCGGAACAGCGTCTCCGTCGTGTCGAGATTGCGCCGCTTGAGGTTGCGCGAGTTGCTCCGATGCGCCGCGATTGTCGTGGAACCCCTTGTCCTAAAGCGGCAGCTTCGCCCCTGTTTCCCGCGATCCCCCGGTGTCACCGCGCATGCGGGCTGGCGGTCGCCTTTGACCAAGGTTCTGAAAAGCAGAGAAAACTTTTCATTTGACCCCGAGGCCGATTTCCATACTGTATTATGAAGCAATAAAAAACAATGTAGCGACATCCTGACAGGGAGTGACATATGACACTTGGAACCCGCATCGGCGCTTCGGCCCTCAGCATCATGGCGGCGCTTGCCGCAGGCGAGGCTGCAGCCCAGACCCTGAACGTCCAGCTGTCCTCGGACATCCGCAGCTCACGGCCCGGCGTGAACCGTGACGCGCTGTCGGACATGGTGGCGCTGAACGTGGCCGAGGGGCTGTTCGCCATCGGCGAGCGGGGCGACATCGTGCCAATGCTGGCCGAAAGCTGGACAGTCTCTGACGACGGCACTGTCTACACCTTCGCCCTGCGCGAGGGCCGCAACTTTCACAACGGCGCGCCGGTCACGGCCAATCTCGTCAAGCAGAGCTGGGAGGCCATGCTCGCCGCCCCCGACTTCAACTGCGCGGGCTTCTTCGATGGCAGCCGGGGCGCGGCCGTCACCTCGATCGAGGCACCGGACCCGCAGACCGTGGTCATTTCCCTGGCAGAGCCGGACGCGATGTTCCTCAAACATGCGGCGCAGTCGCAATGCGGCGGCATGGCGGTGACCCACCCCGACAGTTTCACCGCCGATGGAGACTGGGACCATCCGGTCGGCACCGGGCCCTTCGTCTTCGCCGAGTGGCGGCGCGGGCAGAATGTCACGCTGGAGAAATTCGCGGACTACCTGCCCCTCGCTGGAGAGATAGACGGCTTTGCCGGGCACAAGGAGGCCTTGGTCGAGACCGTCAACCTGGTGGTGACCCCGGACCGCGCCACCGCCGTCGCCGCCCTGCGCGGCGGGGACCTGGACGTGGTGCCCTACCTGTCGACCGCCGAGGCGGCGGAGCTGCAGGAAGAAGAGGGCTTCGTGGTGAAATCCGCTCCCCACGGGGGCATGATCACCCTGCTGATGCAGACCGAGGACCCGGTGCTGTCCTCGACCGAGATGCGCCAGGCGGTGGCCAAGTCCCTCGACATCCCGCAGCTGGTGGATGTGGCGACCAACGGGCTGGGCACCCCCAATGCCTCGCTGGTCCCGATCAGCTCGATCTACCACAGCGAGGTGCATGATCAGGGCGTGGGCTATGCGCCGGGCGACGTGCCCGCCCTGCTGGACGCCGCGGGCTATGACGGACAGGAGCTGGTGATCCAGACCAACCGCCGCAACCCGATCAATGAAAACGTCGCCGTACTGGCCCAGGCCATGCTTCAGATGGCTGGCATCAACGCCCGGATCGAGGTCTTGGAATGGGCCACCCAGCTGGATCGCTTTCGCTCGGGCAGCTTCCAGATGTCGGCCTTCAACTACTCGAACCGCGCCGACCCGGTTCTGGCCTACAGCGCCGTCGTCGACAGCAAGACGGATCGCGGCAGCGCCATCTGGGATGAGCCGCGCGCCATCGAACTGGTGGACGAGACCCTGCAGACCCCGGACGGTGAGGCGCGCCAGGCGCTCTTCGACCAGCTGCATGAACTTTACCTCGAGCAGATGCCCTTCGTGATGCTGGCCAACAACCTGACGGTCTCGGTGAACGCCGATTATGTGCAGGGCTATAGCGGCTGGAACGGCTTCGCGCGCCTCTGGGGCGTCAGCGTCGAGAAGTAACAGACCGATCCGACAGGACCTCCGAGGACCCGAATGACCAGATTTGTACTGTCGCGGCTCATCTCCGCGATACCCACCCTCTTCCTTGTATCGCTGGCGGTGTTCACCCTGATCCGGCTGATCCCGGGGGATCCCGTCAGTCTGATGCTTGGCGACAATGTCGACGATGCGGCTTACGCGGCCATGAGCCACGAATTGGGGCTGGATCGCCCGATCGCGGTGCAGTTCCTGATGTGGCTGAAGGGCGCGTTCCAGGGCGATCTGGGCCGCTCCATCACCACCGGCGAGGCAGTGCTACCGCTGGTGTTGCAGCGCTTCGCCATCACCGCTCAGCTGGTGCTGGTGGCGGTCGGACTGGCGACCGTGCTGGCCGTGCCGCTCGGTATGCTGGCGGCCTGGCGGCAGAACTCGGCCTTCGACCTGGGCGTGGTCGTGGGCGCCACGGCACTGATGTCGATCCCGACCTTCTGGATGGGGCTGATGTTGCTGCTGTTCTTCGGCCTGAACCTCGGCTGGTTGCCGGTGCTGGGCTATGTCTCTCCGTTCGAGGATTTCGGGGCAGGCGCGCTCTACCTCGTCATGCCGGTCGCCGCCCTGGTGCTGCATGAATGCGGGATCCTTGTGCGGATGTCGCGGGCCTCGACCCTCGACGTGCTGCGGCTGGACTATGTGACCCACGCCCGCGCCAAGGGCCTGACCGAGGGTCAGGTGCTGCGCCGCCATGTCTTCCGCAATGCCTTCGGGCCGACCTGGACCCTGCTGGGGCTGATCCTGGGCAACCTGCTGGGCGGTGTGGCCGTGGTCGAGACGGTCTTCACCATTCCGGGCCTTGGCCGGCTGATCGTGGAGTCGATCTATGGCCGGGACTACCCGGTGCTGCAGGGCTGCCTGCTGTTTGTCGCCGTCACCTACGTCGTCGTGAACCTGATCGTCGACCTTTGCTATCCGCTCTTCGATCCGAGGGTGAAGACCACATGAACCTTGGCCGTACCAACAAGTATCTCGGTGGTCTGCTGATCGCTTTCTTCCTTTTCTCCGCCCTGCTGGGCTGGCTCTGGACCCCTTATGATCCGCTTGCGCTGGACCTGCGCGCGCGGCTTCAGGCGCCCGGTGCGGCGCATTGGCTGGGCACCGACGAATACGGGCGGGACGTGCTGTCGCGCCTGATGGCGGCAGCGCGAACGTCGGTCACCATCTCGGCGCTGACGGTCAGTTTCGCGGTGGCCTTCGGCATCGTGCTGGGCGCCCTCTCGGGCTACGCGCGCGGATGGATCGACCGCGTGGTCATGCTGCTGACCGACACGCTGCTGGCGTTTCCCTCGATCCTGCTGGCACTGGCGCTGCTGTCGATCCTCGGCGCCAACATCTGGGGCGTGATCCTGGCCCTCGGGCTGGCCTACATGCCCACCGTGACCCGCGTGGTGCGCGGCGCGGTCATGTCCCTTCGGGAGCAGGAGTTCATCGAGGCCTCGCGCCTGATGGGCCACCCCGCCGGGTATACCCTGCGGGCCCACGTGATCCCCAACTGCCTGGCGCCGGTGATCGTCATCGCGACGTCGATGTTCGGCTCGGTCCTGCTGACGGAAAGCGCGCTGTCCTTTCTTGGCCTTGGCGTGCCGCCGCCGGCGCCCACCTGGGGCAACATGCTGGCCGGCGCGCGCCCCTACATGTCCCAGGCCTCCTGGCTGGGGATCTTCCCGGGGCTCTGCATCGCGCTGACCCTGCTCGGCATCAATCTCTTCGGGGACTACGTCCGCGACCGTTTCGACCCCCGCATGAAAGGCCTGTGATGACCGATCAAGACACGTTGCTGAGCGTCGAGGCGCTTGAACTGGGGCTCGCCGACCTGCCCGAGAACCGCATCGTGCGCGGTGTCGGCTTCGACATCCGCCCCGGTGAGATGGTGGGACTTGTCGGGGAATCCGGCTCGGGCAAGACCATGCTGGGACGCGCCATCATCGGGCTGCAGCCGGGCGGTATCGTCGAGCGGGGCGGCACCATCCGACTGCGCGGTCGAGACATCGCGCAGATGACACCGCGCGAACGACGCAAGATGCGGGGAGAGGACGTGGCCATCGTCTTCCAGGAGCCGATGACCTCCCTGAACCCGTCGATGACCATCGGACGGCAGCTTGACGAACCGCTGCGGACACACGCGAAGCTGGGCGCGGCAGAGCGGCGTGCGCGCATCCTGCAGATGATGGAGCGGGTGGGCATCCCGTCGCCCGCCGACCGGCTGGACGACTACCCGCACGAGTTCTCGGGCGGGATGCGGCAACGGATCATGCTGGCCTCGGCGATGCTGCTGAAACCCGCGCTGCTGATCGCCGATGAACCGACGACGGCGCTTGATGCGCTGGTACAGCGCGAGGTGCTCGAGCTGATGGTCGAGATGACGCGCGAAAACGGCACGGCGCTGATCCTGATCAGTCACGACCTGCCCATGGTCGCCCGCTACTGCGAACGCATCATGGTGATGCGCCAGGGCGAACTGGTCGAGCAGGGCGAGACGCGCCGGATCCTGGCGCAGCCGACCCATGACTACACCCGCAAGCTGCTGGCGGCGATGCCCGAACGCGGCCCCCTGCGCAGCTTCGAGGACGCGGAGACGCCGCTGGTGGAACTGCGCGACCTGAAGGTCGAGTATGTCTCTCGCGGGGGGCTGCTGTCGCGGGCCAATCGCAAGCTGGCCCTGAAAGGCGTCAGCCTGTCGGTGCGGCGGGGCGAGGTGGTCGCGGTGGTCGGCGCCTCCGGTTCCGGCAAGACGACGCTGGGGCGCGCGCTGGCGCACCTGATCCCCCACAGCGGCGGCGAGATCCTGTTTCGCGGCAACCCGGTCGCGCGGGGCAGCGAGGGCTGGATGGATTTCCGTCTGAACTGCCAGATGATCTTCCAGGACCCCTTCGGCTCTCTCGATCCGCGCTTCACCATCCGGCGCGCGCTGGCCGAGGCCCTGTACCACATGGATATCGGCGCGCAGGAAAAGGACGCGCGCATCCGCCGTATCGTGGCAGAGGTGGGGCTGGAGGAGGAGCATCTCGACCGCCTCCCGCACGAGATGTCGGGCGGCCAGCGGCAGCGGGTGGCCATCGCCCGCGCCATCATTTCCGAGCCCGATTTCGTTATCGCGGACGAGGCGGTGTCCGCGCTCGACGTGACGGTCCGGGCGCAGGTGCTGGCCTTGCTGGCTGACCTGCAGAAACGCCACGGCTTCTCCTCCCTCTTCATCAGCCACGATCTGGGCGTGGTAGAACAGCTGGCCGACCGGGTGGTCGTCATGCGTGACGGTGAGATCGTGGAGGCGGGACCTCGCAACCGGATCTTCGACGCGCCCGAAAGCGACTACACCCGCGCGCTGCTCTCGGCGATCCCGACCCTGAAACGCACTGGCGAGGGTGTGGAACTCAGCTGGCGGGGTTCTGCGCCGGAGGCGGGCGCATGAGGGGACAGCATTGTCTGCCGACGCGCGCGCCCGAGGCCCATGGCACCGATCCGGATGTGCTGCTGCGGCTGCTGGATCGGATCGCCGCCGAGGGGCTCGAGATGCACAGCCTGCTGGTCTGGCATGACGGCGCCCTGATCCAGGAGGCATATTGGGATCCCTACGGCCCCGATCGCCTGCACATGATGCATTCGGTGACCAAGAGCTTTACCGCGATGGCCGTCGGGCTGGCCTGGGACGACGGACTGCTGGACCTCGACGCGCCCGCGATCGACTTCTTTGCCGAGCATCGCGCCGGGGCACCCGAGGGCATCGAGGCGATGACCCTGCGCCACCTTCTGACCATGACCAGCGGCCACGGGCGCGGCATCTCGGGCGGGGCCTGGCGCAAGCTGGAGACGAGCTGGGTCGCGGATTTCCTGCGACAGCCGCTGGAGCATACCCCTGGCGAGGTCTTCGTCTACGACAGCGCCTGCAGCTACGTCCTGTCGGCCGTCGTGCAGAAGGTAACGGGGCGGACCTGTCACGATCTGCTGCGGCAGCGGGTCTTCGAGCCACTGGGCCTGACACCCGGTATCCGCTGGGACCTCAGCCCGGAAGGCATCAACAGCGGTGGCAATGGCTTGTGGTGCACCAGCCGCGACCTGCTTTCGCTGGGCATCCTGCACCTGCAGGACGGGCGCTGGCAGGGGCGGCAGATCCTGTCGCGCGACTGGGTCCGAGCGGCCACGGGCATGCAGCTGCGCGACGTGTCGCTGGGCGTGCTGACCGGAGAGGCCTATCTGGGCCCAGACGAAAGCCACGACGGTGCAGAGGCCGAACGCCGTGAGGGCTACGGGTTCCAGTGGTGGCGCGGGCCGAATGACAGCTACTCGGCCAACGGGCTCTTCGGGCAGACCTGTTTTGTCTTTCCCAACGAACGCGCCGTGATCGCGGTGACCGCCGGTATGGACGACGAGGACACTCGGCTGAAACACCTGATTCAGGAGGATCTTCGCCCCGCCCTCGGCCAGTGGCGCGGCGCAGATCTCCCGCCGCGGGTTGCCGGACTGACGCTGGCGCCGGCGCCGCCGGGCAACCTCGACGCCGCACCCGAGGGCTGGCAGGGGCTCTATCTGGTGCAGGAGAATGACCAGCGGATCACCAGCATCCGACTGGCACAGGACGGCCCGATCTTGCGCCTCGGGATCGAGGACTGGCGCGGTCGACACGACCTGCGGGCCGGGCTTGGCCATCGGCAGGAGGGGATGACGACCCTGAGCGGCGGCTCCCTGCATCACGCCTACGAGTTCGACGCTCCCGGCGCCCGGGTCGCCGCCTGGGCCGCCTGGTCGGCGCCCGATGCCGAGGGCTGGAGCTGCCTGACCCTCGACTGTGCCTTCGTCGAGACGGCCTTTCGCGACACGCTGCGCCTCTGGCTTCGCGGCGGTGAGATGCGGCTTGAGCGGGAGGTGAATGTCAATTCCTCGATCCGCCACCTGCCGGAGCTGCGCGCGACCCGCGTGCCCCATGACTGTCCCGAACCGGAGGAGTCCCCGACATGAGCGCCCCTTTGCATCTGGCCCGCATGACCCAGGCCGAGGCCGCACGGCGGCTGGCCGACACCCCCGTGATCCTGTTGCCCCTCGGCTCGCAGGAAGGGCAGGGGCCGCATGTGCCCATGGGCGACTATCGGCTGTCCGAGGCGCTGGCCGAACGGGTCGCGCGCCGCAGCGGCGCGCTGGTCGCCCCGGCACTGCCCTTCGGCTACGCGGATTTCTTCCGCGACTATCCCGGCGGCATGCAGATCCGGGCAGAGACCTTCACCGCGCTGTTGACCGACATGTTGACCAGCTTCCTCGATCACGGGCTGACCCGGCTCCTGATCCTCAACGGCCATACCACCAACGCGCCCCTGATTGCGCAGGTGACGCGGGCCCTGAGGCGAGAGCGTGGGGCGGTGGTGGCCTCGGTCGATCTCTGGCCCTCGGTTCCCGTTGCGCTGCTGACGGAGCACTTCGGCGAGGCCCCGGCCAAGGGCCATGGCGGCGAGCCGGTCACTTCGGTCGCCCTGCACCTGCTGCCGGGCGAGGCGCGGGCGCTGGACGTGCGCCCGCCGGATCGGCGCGGGCGGCTTCTGGACCTGCCGCTGCGCGGCGTCTCGGGCGCGGATTTCGAGGGGCTGCGGGTCAACCTGCCGGTCAATGCGGCAGAGATCGCCCCCGATGGCCTGCTGGGCGGCGATGCCACCCGCGCCAGCGCAGAGGCAGGCGCCGCGATCACCGAGGACCTTGTCACCCGCCTCTCGACCCTGGTCGCACATCTTCAGAACGCCCCGGCCGCCGGAAAGGACCCCTCATGAGCCGCTACCGTATCGACCCGATGCCGGCCCCGGCAGATCCGTCTGTGCTGACGGCGCTGGAGAAGATCGAGACCGCCACCCTCGGCCATGTGCGTCTGACGGGCATGGTGGATCGCGGCATCCGTGCCCTCGACCCGCATCAGCCCGCCCGCGCCGGCGTGGCGGTGACGCTGGCGCTGCCGGCGATGTGTTCGACCCTGATGCACCATGCCGTCAGCCTGCTGCGCCCCGGCGACATTCTGATCGTCGACCGGCTTGGCGATGACCGCTTCGCCTGCCTCGGCGGCGCGGTGGCGCGGGCGGCGAAAGTGGCCGGCGCCGCGGGCGTGGTCGTCGACGGCCCCGTGACCGACCTGGCCGAGATTCTGGCGGAGGGCCTGCCGGTCTGGGCGCGCGGCCCCGCGCAGCTGACCACCCGGCGGCTGGAGCTGGGCGGCACGCTGAACCGGCCCGTCAGCTGTGGCGGCGTGCCCGTGCTGCCGGGTGACATCGTGCTGGCCGATGCCTCCGGCGTGGTGGTGATGCCCGCCGACGAGGCCGCGGCCGAAGCAGAGGCTGGACTGGCGCGCGAGGGCCGGGTGGCCCGCACCATGGACCGCCTCGCGGCGGGCGAACGACTGGACGACATCACCGGCGTCAACGCCCGGATCTCCGACCTGACTGACCCGAAGGACCCGAAGAAATGACCCAAGCCCTGCTGGAGCCGCCGTTGGTGCCAATGCCCGCCTCCGTTGCGGATGTCCTGACCGTGACCGCGCCCCGAGCGCCGCTGATCCCGCTTGTGCTGGACAGCCCGCACAGCGGAACCGATCTCCCGGCCGATTTCCAGCCGGCGGTCGACCCGGCCATGGTGCGGATCTCGGCCGACACCCATGTCGACGACATCTTCGCCGCCGCCCCCGATCACGGCGCGCCGCTGCTGGCCGCGCTGTTCCCGCGCAGCTTCCTCGATCCCAACCGGTCGCTGACGGACATGGACACGCTGATGGTCGCCAGCCCCTGGCCGCACCCCACGCGCGACAGCAACACCGCCCGGCGCGGCATGGGGCTGATCTGGCGCAAGGCCTGGGGCGAGACGGCGATGTACGACGCGCCTCTGACGGTGGCCGAGGCCGAGGCGCGCATCCGTCGCTATTGGCTGCCCTACCATGACGCCCTGCGGCAGTTGCTCGACGGGGCCTTTGCCCAGTACCGCCGGGTCTGGCACATCAACTGCCATTCGATGACCGACGCGGGCCATGCCATGTCCTCGGACGGGCCGGGCACGACCCGCGCCGACATCTGCATCGGCGACATGCTTGGCACCTCGGCGGGGGCCGAGTTCACCGCGCTCCTGCGCGAGATCCTGGAAGGCGAGGGGTTCAGCGTGGCGATGAACAAGCCCTTCAAGGGGGCGGAGCTGACCGAGGCCTATGCCAACCCCGCCATCGGTCGCCATTCCGTTCAGTTCGAAATCAACCGGCGGCTCTACATGGACGAGGTGACGCGTGAACGCAGCGCCGACTACCCGACCTTCAAGGCCGCGATGACCCGCTTGGTGGCGCGTGTCGCCGAGTACGTGAAAGCGGAGGTGTCCTGATGGCCCGAATGAACTTCTACCGCCTTCCGGCCAGCGCCATGTTCGCCGCCCGCTGCGATCAGCGGTTCCACTACTGCACCTACGTCCCCGAAAGCTACGACCCGGAGGGCAGCCGGACCTACCCGCTGGCGGTGCTGATCCACCACAGCAAGCGCGATGCGCAGGCGCTGCGGGACCGTTTCATCGCCTTCGCCGAGGCCCACCAGTGCGCGCTTCTGGCGCCGCTCTTTCCCTGCGGGATAAACGGCGAAGACGACTTCAACAATTACAAGCTGATGCGTCATGCCGGTATCGCCTACGACGAGGTCTTGCTTGGCATGATCGAGGAGGTGGGCCAGGCCTTCCGCCTGCAGAACGAGCAGGTACTGATGTACGGCTTCTCGGGCGGCGGGCAGTTCGCACATCGCTTCCTGCTGCGGCACCCGGACCGACTGCGCGGCATCTCCATCGCGGCGCCGGGCACGGTGACCCTGCCGGGTGACCCGCGCGGTTGGTGGGTCGGCACCGGCGACATGGCGGCGTCAACGGGTGCGCCTTTCGACCCCGAGGCGGTCGCGCGGATCCCGATACAGCTGCTGGTCGGGGCGGAGGACACAGCCGAGGGCATGACGATCCGTCCGGGCTCCGACTTCTGGTGCGAGGATGGCGCAAACGATGCCGGGGCGACGCGGGTCGCGCGGTTGACGGCCTTGGAAACGGCACTGCGCGGCATAGGCGCCGCACCGGAACGCCAGGACCTGCCGGGCGTCGGCCACGAGGCCGAGGCGATGGAGCCGCCGGCCGCCGCGTTCTTCGGCCGTCTGCTGGCCGGCTAGTCCAGCCTTGCCGGCTCGCCCGGCACACGGCTGAGGTGGCGGTCGAGAATCCGCGCGGCGGCCTCTGTGTCGCCGCCTTCGATCGCCTCGAGGATCGCCAGGTGATCGCAGGCTGCCTTGCGGATGCGGTCGGCGCTCAACTCGGTAAATTCCACCACCTCCGTCATCCGGCGCAGGCCATTCTGCCGAGCGATCGCCTCGGACAGGAAGCGGTTGTGCGCCCAGCCCACCAGCGTAGCGTGGAAGTTGGCATTGGCTTCGAACCACTCCGCCCCGGCGATCCGGTTCACAGGCGTGTCATGAAGACGCTGCTGCTGCGCGCGCAGTTCGGCCAGTTGCGCCACGTTCGGCCGGAACCCGGGATCACGGACCGCACCGCATTCGATGATGACCCGAAACCCGTAGCTGGCATTGATCGCCTCGGGATTGTCCAGCGTTTCGGCAAAGCGCCAGCCGTGGCCGGTGCGCCGCTCGGCGAGCCCGGCGTTGGCGAACCGCATCAGGACGAGGCGGATCATCCCGCGCGTCACGCCGAAATGCTCGGCCAGCTCTGCCTCCGACACCTCCGGGGCGATCTCGCCGGAGGCGCGCGCAGTCATCACCCGCTCGTAAAGGGTTTCGGTTTCCGACTTGGGCAGCAGCGCAAACAGGGTGTCGTTCTCTGACGACAGACCCTGAAAGCGGAAGCCGATGTTCGGGATCTTGGTGAAGAGGCCCCGTTCCTGCAGATGGATGAGGACACGGCGCACCGGCGTCCTCGAGGTTCCCAGCAGCTTCGCCAGCGGCGTTTCCGAGACGTGCTCTCCTTCTTTCCAATGCCCGTCCTGCGCAAGGGTAAGGATCTTGTGCGCGATCTCGGCCTGAAGATTGCTCAGACCTTCGGCTGATTTGATCGAACTGGCGCTCATGTCTGCGTCTCGGAGCCATCGGATTTCGCGTCACCTTGGACGGTGAGCGGAGTGGTAGCTAAGGTGTTGTCCGATCATACGACATGTTTCGCGGTAAGAGAACCTGAGCCACTCATCTGACGTCGACGGACGAGGTGAACCGCGCCGGGCTTGTCGGAGGCTGATTTTCGTGGGCTCCGCGCCCTGGGGCGTTGCCGCAAAACCGGCAACGAAGGCGTCT
>Ga0114904_1000229_pt1 | contig 31963 bp, 23 predicted proteins | sample MalvirDeepMed_s6_FD_83498 | JGI IMG/M metagenome (GOLD analysis project Ga0114904, IMG submission 83498) | Marine viral communities from the Global Malaspina Expedition - Malaspina viral metaG DeepMed_s6 | ecosystem: Environmental > Aquatic > Marine > Oceanic | place: Mediterranean Sea... | reverse complement strand
ATCATTGTCCAGATAGGTAGAGCTGACGCCGCCTGCAATCATTACGGCTTCGGTCTGGGCATTGCTGCCACCAAACCAGGTTTCATAGTGGAAACCATGTTCTTTTGTAAGCCCAAGGGAAAGCGCCCTTTCCTGGAATTCATTCACGCCAGTATTGCTGGCAACCGTGTTAACGCCACACTCATCGTTCAGCTCAGGGAAAGTCCCATTTCCAACAACAGGAAAATCCAGAGTAAAACTCTTTGGATACTGCTCCGGCGTTACCGTGTCGACGAATGGCGGCACTGGCATATCACCCTCGACCAGAAGATAACCGTCCGGATCATCCGATGCATCCGGAGCCCACTGGGAGATACAATCGATATCATTCACACATTTATCGGTAAGCGTATTCAGGAATGCACTCAAGGCTTCCACGCTACTTTCCGACAAGGGGCCAGGAAGGAGTTGTTCTGCCTGTGAGAAAGAAGGATGAGCCAAGCTTTGGCGGGTCAATTCCTCGGCCAGGGGATAAAGTAGCCTGCCATTATTATCAAACTGATCAAGATGGCCAAGCTCCCAGTCAAAAACATCGATTTGGGAGAGAGGGTCAGCGTGATAACGAATCAACTCATTCAGATCTGAAAAAGTCCCCGCGTGCCCCCAGGGAGCCGTAACTGCCACATTAAGCAAACTGGGAACCCGGAAGCTGTACCAACTGTCATCTTCCCTGGTCGAGTGCCAACGGCCCCGATCTTCCCTGTCTGCCCGTAAAAACCCCCGGCCAATTTGTGGGAAACCGACATTGTAAAAGTCTTCATTGGTAAATCTGTCACCGGAATGACATTGGTAACAACCGGCACCACCTTCGCTGATATCGGAATAAAACAGCTTGGCACCAACCTTTGCTTTATCTGTAATCCGAGCATTTTTTTGTCCGGATGTAACGGAGGAAGGCAAGGCATCAAGATAGTCATGCCATGCATTGTCAACAAACACCTGGGAACGAATGTAAGAGGCTAACGCAATCTGGATTTTTTCCAGAGTCATCAGATCCTGCAAGGGCACATCAGGAAAGGCATCCCGGAATAGAGTCTCCCACTTGGCAGAAGCCGCCACGGGAATATAGTCATTATCGGCCTGACCTCGGAGTCTGGCGGCAAGTCGCTCCCGGAAGATTTCCGGATTACTGATATCAGAATACAGGAATCCGCGCATTTCATTGGGGTTTGTCAGAGGAAACTTGACCATGGTTTCCAGTAGCCCCCCTCCCGGAAAAACCTCTCCCAAATTACCGGATTCAGGGTTATTGATCAGCTGCCCCATACCGCCATGCACAACATCCGGATCCGAGGAAAACACCCGCCCATCAAACAACAAGGCCCGGTCCATCAGCCCCACATTGAAGACCGTCATGTTGTTTCTGTGCATATTGGGCCCATCATCCCTTTGGGGATCAGCATCCCTGGAATGATCCACCTTACGTTCAGGCCCGACTATAGACGGGTCATCAGGAACCACTCCTACAGAAAGGGAAAGTCCATCGGATCCGCCAAATTGGGGCAAATGGCATGTTGCACAGGCAACATCAAAACCGCCGGAAAGGGTTTGAGAAAAAAACAACACCTGTCCCAGCTTCACAAGGGAATCCTCACTGGGCTTGATTGGCTGGAGATTCCTTGGCGAAGCGGGGTCACCCGTCAACACGTGAGCCTTCATTTCTTCAAAAAGCGCAGCGTCAAGCGGTTCAGGCTCGGGTTCGGGTTCAGGTTCGGGTTCAGGTTCCGGGGTTGGATCCGGATTACTGGTGTCATTCCCGCCTGCAGGAGCACCTCCGCTGGACCCACCGCCGCCCCCGCAGGCACTCAGTAGAAACAGGGAAAGAAATACTGCAAGGATGGCTTTCATGTTTGCTTTTACCCGTCTTCTGTAAGCACAGAACCTGTGCCTGCAGGGAATCAATCAAGTTGAGGTTTGAGTGTCAGGGTGGCGCCCCAGTGACCACTCGGAATGGCAATTTTACCAAGGTTGTCACCACTGAAAGAAACATCATTAATGACGAGCGGTTGCCCTGCAGCGCCCCCCGGCAAGGTGGAACCAGATATAGCGTCGTTAAGCCGGCCCGCGGCTGTCTGCCCGATCAAAATATCATTATCAATACGAAGCGCAGGCCGTGAGCCCGGGGAAATTTCTCCTACTCCGCGTAGATCCACAACGCCGTTGGTAAACGCAATATCGCCTCTGATATCGGCAAGGCGGATTTCCACATCCCGTCGATTGGGCTCAGCCAGGGCAATATAACTACCGCTACCACTGGCCAGGGTGTTAACGCCTGCGACCTGGAAATCAGGGTCATTCAAGTCACCCAGGCGCATAGCCAGGCTGTAACCAAGAAAGTTTTGAGGCTCACCCACAGGAACTGAAACAGCCGGATCAGATGGGGAAAAACGAAGATTGATCAACCCTTCCAGGTTGGTATCAAAGAACAAGCCTTCAACGGACTCGTTGTTGGTTGCCAGCGTTGAACCCCCAAAAGTCCCTCTGAAATTTAGGCGCGCCTGCTGAGACAATAGATCAAGCCCGCCACTGTAAAGACCTTCCGGTGCGAGATCATCAATTGGCTTCAGCCAAAAACGCATGTCATTGGCGCCGATAAGGAGATTGGAACTCAGAAAGCCGATACCAACGCCATCCGTCTCAAACTCGGTATCCGCAATCAGGAAATGGCTGCCCTGCTCCCAGTTCATTCCCTGCTGATCAATGGTATTAAAAGTTTGTGACATGATCAGCAGGTCAATGATCAAGCCGGCATTATTATCCGCCGGGTTACCACCGGGATACAGATAAATATTGCCATCAATGTTAGCCAGAGAGTAAATAAGGCCCCAATTGAAATCACGGGTGACCGTTCCATTTTCCACCAGGCGTACGGCATTGGAATTTGACAGCAGATTACCGTTGCGAACCAGCACGGCCAGCCCGTCTGCCCCGGTCACAGAGCCTGCTGTAGTACCATTGGCGTCAGGGTCAAAATACTGGATATGCCCGGGGGCCAGATCAAGCGGTTGCTGACCCGCTAGGCCGCAGGCAGAACCAACAGAGCCAGGCCCCGCATTACTGCCACCAAAGCACAAACCACCGGGAATCTGGTTACCGTTCAGTGAATCCAGTGCCACCAGCGGGAAGTCCATACCGTAAGGATTGCCGGCAAAGGCGCTCCAGTCACTCAGCTCGATCTGGACACCGCCCCCCACTTCACCCAGCACCCAGCGGAAGTGTTCTGCACCGTTGGCAGTGTCGTCACTGTTAATATAGTTCCAGCGTGCACTCATGGTCAGGCCATCGGATGGATTCTCCCAGTCATTACCATCCCAGATACCTCTTCCACGCCAGATCAAATCCACATCAGAGACACCCCCACTCCAGCCAAAGCGCAGCAATGAGAGTTCATCATTATTGACAACAAAACCGTCAGCACCTCTGTCGTACTGCCAATCCGCTTCCAGGCGCAGGTCAATTCTGTCTGCCTTGTGGATCAAGCCAGAGCCCATACCGTAAGGGTCGTCTGCCGCAGCGATGATCCCCAGGTTGCCATTAATGAAGTTCCAGCGAGCTTCCAGATTATTGAACAAAAGAAAGGGGTCATTCTCTCGCTGCTGGTAGAAGAAACGGCTATCGGAAAGCGCTGCCTGCATGGAGGCGCCATTCCCTCCGGAATTAAGAAAACCGCCCAAATTCACATAGCTGAGCTGTCCATTGCCATCGAGAGCAAAGCGGCCATAGGAACGGGTTTCGTTGTTATCGAGGCCCACTTTGAAGGCTTCGGTAGACAAACGCATATTGGATAGAGAAAGGGTCACACCGGTGCTTGGCGCACCAGTGGGGGAAACACTACCCACATCCAGGCTTGTACCGATAGTAAAGTCGCCACCCACGTTGCCCACATTATCAACACCTTGAAGTTCAAGGTCCTGAAGATAAAACCGGCTTTCGTTAATGGTGCCCGTATCGGTCCGCCATTCCAGTCGATCTGCAGTAGCCATAGTGCCGGACCACTCCACAGACAAGCCATCTTGCGCCTGGACATCAGAAAGTTGGCCATCGTCCATGGACTCCATCGCCAAGGCCGAAATCGGCAACAGACAAAGGGCCTTAATTGTTATTCGCGCTCTGAGAAAGAACATCGTAAGCCAACCCTTTAGCAGAACATTGACGAGCCAAAACAGTTATCAGGTGCTCGCTGGCCCAGCTCGATATTTTCCAGTGGAATACCCGGGGGCGAAAGCGCATTAAGGCCTTCAAACAGCCCAAAGCTTTGCTCTTCCGCAACCAGATCAAGCACCTTTAACTCCGGGACGTTAAGCCACCAGCCCGCGTTCGATATCGGGTTATAGTCAGTCTTGTCAAACGTCGGGAATGCGACCTGCTCTCTCTGGAATGAGAGACCAAATTCCGGGCTTTCATCCAGTACAAAACCATGTACGAAGCGCAAATTCTCGATGACTTGCGCGTAAGCCGAACCAGCAATAGCACCAGCAAGACCACCTTCCAGTCTCAATTCCAGGTTGGGTATCCGTAATTCGTTCAGGCGTGTTCCCGTAACATCCACAAACAGCCTGTCATTATCAGCACACAAACTGTTATTTGATGTACGACCAAAACAGGTATTACTGTCACCAGAGAAAGTCACGTTGATGGGTACCGTTCCCGAAAGCTCGGTGCCGATCGCGCCGGAAAGCCGATTGATACCGGAATGACAAGCCAAGGCTCCAGCACCGATACTGTCATTACAAACACCACCATGTTCCTGGTTTGTCTGGCCAGACGGGGAGCCATCCGGGTTCAGATAATCACGCCCTACCCCGAAATACCCATCCGCAGTTTGGGAGCCAATCTTGATCCCTGCAACTTCCCGTTGAGAGCCGCTGCCGTCATTACGCACCGCGATTTCAATAAATGGTCTGGTAAGAACAAAGTCGCTGGTGACAGGATCACCAGGACCATTGCGCTGATCGTTCAGCCCCATCAGGCGCACAAAATCCATATCGATATCACAAGCACCAGGCGCGATGGTATCGTTAAAACCGCCACAGCCGAGCTGTATCTTGTCGATATTTGCATTCAATGCCAGTTCAACGTCCAGCCCCATACGATAAAAAGTAAAATCCGTCGCGCTACCTGCAGCACCAGTCGGATCAATCTTATCAGAGACGAATAGCGCCTGACCGGTTACCTGGGAGAGCTGATCTTCGCTCATCGGCTTGAGCCCTGAATGCTTAACGAGCTCACTCTGGGGGGGCGACTTCTCTCCGGTGTTCACCTCCCCGGACAGCAATGCCATGGCGGGAGAAAACGAAAAAGCTGCCGTTATCAGGAGAAATGATCGGGTTATTATTTTTATCTTCTTATTCTTCTTCATCATCTCAAAATCCGTACAGCTGGACACCGCCATCAATATCTATGCGGGCAATGTCGGTGACCGTATCTCCGATAGCCAGCCCCAGAAATGAACCACCATTATCGTTAGCCGGAAGAAAACCCTCAGGCCCGAATTGCACAGCCGCCCTGCCGATATTCAGGCGCCACTCAATGTCGGCATTGAAGCCAGGGGTGTCAGGGAAAGTCAGTAACAAGGCCAGGCTATCGTTGGGTGTGCAATCATTAGGGAGCAGACAGTTTCCGCTCTGATCCTCAAACCGTGAAGGATTGGCAAAAGCACTGGATACAGCAGGGAGGCGACTACCATCCAGTTGCAGATCGTTAAAACGAAGCACGCCGTACATATCCTTCAATACCAGCCACTCGCCACCAGCAGCGTCACGATTGGCAAACTGCAATGCCAGGTTACAGGGGTTAGCAAGGCCTTGGCAGTTGTCTACCGAGGCCAGAGCATTACCGTCACTGTCGGCATTGACCCGGAATTCAAGGTCAAGGGCGACACCTTCCTGACCTGTCACATTGGCCATTTGAGCATCTTCTAGCTTCTCCATTCCAACGACGGGGGAGGCCAGCATTCCAGACACTGTGGCACCGAAAATTAATCGCTTAACCGGACATCTCATCATGGATGCATCCTCAATTTGCTGACCCCAGGCTGGTGATTTTCATATGCTGAATGGCCAAGCCTTGGATTCGTGCAGTCCCCAAATTAATGGCATTTACTTCAATTCTTGGAGAGACGCTTGTTAATACTGCTGGAGCAGTTGATGGGTCGGGGGGATTGGGGCTTGAAGGCTGCAGAATATCGCAGTCACCAAAAAAACCGCAGTCGCCTACAGATGTGCGCCAAAGAATAATGCTCCTGTCTCTTTCAATGAAACCATCATTCTGGTTATTCTGAACAAGCCATGTTGAGGAATCATTTCTGCCAACAAATGAAATACCTTGAGCATTTGCAACCTGCTCTCTTGAGTAAGGTGAAGTAATATCTCCAGAGCTTAATGTCACAGTTACTTCATTAGCGATACCATTATAACTGTTACATTCCGCATCCCTGTCTCCACCACACACAGGACCAGGAAAATTAAAGGCATTAATTGTTCTGGCTGGCAGGGTTAATGTTTGAGGGGTGCTTGAGTCATAGCCCGGCCCAGAAAATCTTACCGGAGTAGCAGTACCAGACCCCGGAAGACAATTATTTTGCCCTGCTTGGCAAGCAGGAAAATAATCCCCCCATTCCACATACCCATGGGTTTCGTAATAACGATCATTCCTATTAGATCGCTGATAACCTAGCGGTCCTGCCACGCTGTAGAAATCGTTATAGGCATTGGGATCATTCGGAATACGAGTAAGCTCAATAATGAAATTGCCATCTCCCGCCAGGTTAGGCCCCGGCTTAACGCTATCCAGCACGATAGACTGGTAATAAAGCTGACCAAGAGGAACGTAGGCATTAACGTTTGTAAAATAGAGCCCTTCTTCATTACTAAACTGGGGCACAGGGTCAGCATCAACCGCATCATTGATTTGATTCACGCTGAATCGGTAATCACCTGAGAGGCGGCTGTGGTATAGCAGCCCGAAGGTTTCATCTGGCGACAGCAGCTCGCCACCTCCACCTACCCTTTCTCCACGGTACTGAAACAACTGCAGGATTGGTCCTTCAACACTATTAGTGGCAGGGTTTGTGCCAGCTATAGAAGGAGGTTTCATAAAGGTAGCAGGCTTACCCAGAATCAGGTTCTGGTTTCGCAAAGTACCCAGGACATTGGTGATATTACCGTTAACATCCGTTTCACTGGCCTGGATTTCCCCCCAGAAAGCCCAGCGAAAATCCTGGGAATTCGACGGGCCGAGCAACTCGAGTACTGTACGGTTTACGCCCCCCGTCGATACTCCATTTACGACAGCACTGCCGATCCAGTCATCACCGGCACCATTGAGGCCGACTCTCTGACGCTCAAATACCCTCAGCACGAAAGGGTTATCGTGGTTGGCGTAATTGTCGATGCCTTGAGAACTTATCGGGCAACCCATGTTATTGAAGCCATCAGCACAGCTGCCCGCCCAAGTCTGTCGGTTACCGGCTGCCTCGCCTGCGCTCCAGCCGGACATGGAGAAACCAAACCAACGCAGATCGCCACGGCTGAATGAAGTATCAGCACCGGGCGCGCCGCCGATCTGCTCTATATAGCTGGTCGGTGCCATCTGAAAGCGAATGTCATCAAGACCGAACGCCAACCCCGCGCCCTGAACTTCGGACATGGAGTCATCGCTCATTTCCTGGAGAGCTATTACCTGAGAAGCGCCGAGGGTGAGGGCCGCTCCCAGCAGCATGTGGGAAAGGGAGTTGTTGCGCCGCACTGTGACCTCTGTCTTGTTGTTATCAGTCTGGCCGTAAGGGGCTTGGCAGGACTGGTTACTTATGCCACAAGACTACACAGCATGATAACGCTCGACAACATGTGTTAACACAAACACTACACGATGTTAGGTTTTAATATTCAACAATTTCAGCAAGTTATAGATGGTAAACATCAAGTTTACACTTCCTATGAATATACGTGCGCGGTAAAAAGAGCCGATTTGTTACAAATATGCACACTTACGCGAGAATTGTATTGCTGTGGTGCGAGAGGGGCGGCCACGCGAGCATAGGCATGGGCTGCGCTCGGCCTTCGGACCAGCCTGCCGCAGTTGCTCCGCTTCTCTACACTCCTGCAGATCAGCTATGGGACCAGCATATCCATGAACTGGTTAACCGGCTGAGACTCCAGTTCGTCACGATCTTGGCACAGCTCCAGGATGCGCTCGGCTCGCCCGCTCGGAAAACAGGTCAGCAGGTTCCGGCGGAACTTGCTTTCCAAAACTGGAATGCCCTCCTCCCTGCGACGACGGTGGCCGATGGGATACTCCACGGCCACCTTGTCCGTGTGGGTGCCATCCTTGAAAAACACCTGGATTGCATTGGCGATGGAGCGTTTCTCCGGGTCGTGGTAATCCGCTGAGTACTGCTTGTCTTCCTTCACTTTCATCTTGTCGCGGAGGGTGTCGATAAGGGGATGGTCTTTGTGGAAGTCATCCTCGTAATGCTCGGCAGTGAGTTCGCCGAAGATCAGCGGTACGGCAACCATGTATTGCAGACAGTGATCACGGTCTGCCGGGTTGGCCAGCGCGCCTTGTTTGGAGATGATACGGATCGCTGAATCGTGGGTGGTGAGCTCGATTCTGTCGATCTGGTCCAGGCGATCCTTTACCTGGGAATGCAGCGTAACAGCAGCTTCGCAGGCAGTCTGGGCATGGAACTCTGCCGGGAAGCTGAGCTTGAAGAGAATATTCTCCATGACATAGGAGCCATACTCTCGCTGAAAGCGGAATCTGCGCTCTGCCTCGGGTTTGATCTGCTGGTCCTTATTAGTCTTGGAAAACAGTACGTCGTAGAAGCCCCACTGCTTGGCCGTCAGCGCACCGGGGATGCCCATCTCCCCTCTCAGGGCGATATCAGCCAGCCGCACGGCCCGGCTGGTGGCATCCCCGGCAGCCCAGGATTTTCGTGAGCCCGCATTGGGGGCATGGCGGTAGGTACGTAGAGACTGACCATCAACCCATGCATGGGAAATGGCGGAAAGCAGCTGTTCGCGATTGGCGCCCATCATTTTTGCTGCCACGGCCGTGGACGCCACTTTCACCAGCACCACATGGTCGAGCCCTACCCTGTTGAAGGAATTCTCCAGTGCCAGTACGCCCTGGATTTCATGTGCCCGAATCATTGCATCCAGCACATCCTTCATGGCCAGCGGCGCCCTGCCCTGTGCCACCCGCTTCTGGGAAAGGTGATCTGCCACCGCCAGTATCGCGCCCAGGTTGTCCGATGGATGCCCCCACTCCGCTGCCAGCCAGGTGTCGTTGTAGTCCAGCCAGCGGACAATGCAGCCGATATCCCAGGCAGCTTTGACCGGGTCAAGGCGATGCGGAGTGCCCGGAACGCGAGCAGCATGGGGAACCAGGGTGCCTTCGACCAGCGGCCCAAGGTGTTTGGTGCACTCTGGAAACCGCAGTGCCAGCAAACCACACCCCAGGGTATCCATCAGGCAGTGGCGCGCCGTATCCCAGGCTTCTTCCGAGTCGATCCGGTAATCGAGGACGTAGTCGGCGATGGCCTGGATTTCCTGATCGTAATCCGGGCGTTCATTGTGATCGACATTGGCGGGCATGGTAGGAGCCTCCCCTGACTGGGTTGGCTTTCAGGGTCGCCCCGGGATGGCGGAGGGTCAAGGGTTCGAGAAGACTAAATCGGCGGGTATTCGCCTTGCGAGCAAGACTCCAACGAGGGGTGACTATTTGTTGGAGCTTTGCTCGCAGTGCGAAGTCGGCCAAGCGAATCAGAAGCAGTCGCCGGGGACCCGTACCCAGCCTTCCATCAGCACCCGTGCGCTGCGGCTCATGCTGGCCTTGGTGGCAGTCCACTGGCCGTTCACTTGCTGGGCGCCGGCACCGACGCGCAGGGTGCCCGAGGGGTGGCCGAAGGTTACACTGTCACGTTCACCGCCACCGGCGGCAAGGTTAACCAGGGTGCCCGGCACTGCCGAGGCACTGGCAATGGCCACGGCGGCGGTGCCCATCATGGCGTGGTGCAGTTTGCCCATGGACAGGGCCCGCACCAGCAGGTCCACCTCACCTTCCCCGATTTCCTTGCCACTGGAAGCGGTGCAGGCCTTCGGTTTTGCCACAAAGGCAATTTTGGGGGTGTGCTGACGGGCTTCCGCTTCTTCGATGTTCTCGATCAGGCCCATGCGCACGGCGCCATAGGCACGAATGGTCTCAAATCTCTGCAACGCCTCCTTGTTTTCGTTGATGTCGCCTTGCAGCTCTGTACCTGTGTAACCGATATCTTCTGCGTTCACGAAAACCGTAGGAATACCGGCATTGATCATGGTCGCCGGAAAGGTGCCAACGCCGGGGACTTCCAGCTCATCAACCACATTGCCCGTGGGGAACATGGCGCCGTCGCCGTCTGCCGGGTCCATGAAGTCCACCTGCACTTCCGCGGCCGGAAAGGTCACCCCGTCCAGCTCGAAATCACCGGTTTCCTGGACGTCACCGTTAGTGATCGGTACGTGGGCGATGATGGTTTTCTGGATATTCACCTGCCAGATGCGTACCACCGCGATGCCGTTCTCGGGAATGCGGTCGGCGGCGACAAGGTCGTTGTTGATGGCAAAGGCCCCAACTGCCGCGGTCAGGTTGCCGCAGTTGCCGCTCCAGTCAATAAAGGGTTTGTCGATGGATACCTGGCCGAACAGGTAGTCCACGTCGTGATCGGCGCTGTCGCTTTTGGACAGAATTACCGTCTTGCTGGTGCTGGAGGTGGCGCCACCCATACCGTCGGTGTGCTTGCCGTAGGGGTCCGGGCTGCCGATGACGCGCAGCAGCAGTTTGTCACGGGCCTCGCCAGGGACCTGGGCTACCTCCGGCAGGTCCGTGAGGCTGAAGAAGACGCCTTTACTGGTTCCGCCACGCATGTAGGTGGCGGGGACTTTTATTTGGGGTGCATGAGCCATGCGATTTTCTCCTTCAAAAAAACCCCGACGTGCGAAGCCATCGGGGTTTCAGATTCTTCGCCTTGCGAGTAAGACGCCAACGTTTTATTGCTGAAGGCTTACTCGCGTTAACAGGCGAACGACTTAGCTGGCTTCCGCCATGAAATCCTTGGCGAACTTCTGCAGGATGCCGCCGGCGGAATACACGGAGACTTCCTCGGCGGTATCAAGGCGACACTTAACCGGGACGCGTTCCACATCGCCATTCTGACGGTGGATGACCAGGGTCATGGTGGATCCGGGCGCGCGCTCACCTTCCACGTCGAAGATCTCGGTGCCATCCAGGCCCAGGGTCTTGCGGGTGGTGCCTTCCTCAAACTGCAGAGGCATTACGCCCATACCGATGAGGTTGGTACGGTGGATGCGCTCGAAACCTTCGGCAACGATGGCTTCAACCCCTGCCAGGGCAACACCTTTGGCAGCCCAGTCACGGGACGAGCCCTGGCCGTAGTCAGCGCCGGCGATGATGATCAGCGGCTGCTTGCGATCCATGTAGGTTTCGATGGCTTCCCACATACGCATAACTTCGCCTTCCGGCTCGACCCGGGCCAGGGAACCCTGGATCACGTTGCCCTGCTCGTCCTTGACCATTTCGTTGAACAGTTTCGGGTTGGCCAGGGTGGCGCGCTGGGCGGTCAGGTGATCACCACGGTGAGTCGCGTAGGAGTTAAAGTCCTCCTCCGGCAAGCCCATCTTGTCCAGATAGGCACCAGCGGCACTGTCCAGCAGGATCGCATTGGACGGCGACAGGTGGTCGGTGGTGATGTTGTCCGGCAGGATCGCCAGCGGACGCATCCCTTTCAGGGCACGGGCCTCGGCCATGGTGCCTTCCCAGTACGGCGGACGACGGATGTAGGTGCTCTGCGGGCGCCAGTCGTACAGCGGGCTGGCTGCGCGCGTGCCGTCACCTTTCTTCTCGAACATGGGGATGTAGGTTTTACGGAACTGATCCGGCTTTACGGAAGCCTTGACGATGGCATCGATCTCTTCATCGGCAGGCCAGATATCCTTGAGCATGATCGGGTTACCATCCTGGTCGTGGCCCAGCACATCCTTCTCGATATCGAAACGGATAGTGCCGGCAATGGCGTAAGCCACTACCAATGGCGGCGAGGCCAGGAAGGCCTGCTTGGCATAGGGGTGAATACGGCCATCGAAGTTACGGTTGCCGGACAGTACCGCCGTGGCGTACAGATCGCGGTCGATCACTTCTTTCTGGATCTTCGGATCCAGCGCGCCACTCATGCCGTTACAGGTGGTGCAGGCAAAGGCGACCACGTCAAAGCCCAGCTGTTGCAGTTCCGGCAACAGGTTGGCTTCTTCCAGGTACATCTTCACCGTCTTGGAACCCGGCGCCAGGGAGGATTTCACCCAAGGCTTGCGGATCAGGCCCAACTTGTTGGCATTGCGGGCGATCAGACCGGCGGCAATCATGTTGCGCGGGTTGCTGGTGTTGGTGCAGCTGGTGATGGCAGCAATGATCACCGCTCCATCAGGCATTTCGCCCTCTTTTTCTTCCCACTTGCCGGAAATGCCACGGTTGGCCAATTCGGAGGCCGGCAGCAAGGCGTGCGGGTTGGACGGGCCCGCCAGGTTACGGCCGACGCTGGTCATATCGAACTTGAGAACGCGCTCATATTCGGCGGTTTTCAGGCTGTCTGCCCACAGGCCGGTGGCTTTGGCATAGGTTTCCACCAGCGCCACCTGCTTGTCTTCTCGGCCGGTCAGCTTCAGGTATTCCAGGGTGTTGTCGTCGATAAAGAACATGCCAGCAGTGGCGCCATATTCCGGCGTCATGTTGGCAATAGTGGCACGGTCGCCCACGGACAGGCTGTCAGCGCCTTCGCCAAAGAATTCCAGGTAGGCACCAACGACACGCTCGCGCCGCAGGAACTCGGTGATCGCCAGGACCAGGTCAGTACCGTTAATGCCGGGACGCAGTTTGCCGGTGAGCTCCACGCCGACGATGTCGGGCAGACGCATCATGGACGGGTTGCCCAGCATCACGTTCTCGGCTTCCAGACCGCCAACGCCCACGGAGATCACGCCGAGCGCATCCACCATGGGGGTGTGACTGTCGGTGCCGACACAGGTATCCGGGTAGGCGACACCATCAAGCACCTGTACCACAGGAGACATCTTCTCCAGATTGATCTGGTGCATGATGCCGTTGCCAGGCGGGATCACATCCACGTTATCAAAGGCGGTCTTGGTCCAGTTGATGAAGTGGAAACGGTCTTCGTTGCGGCGCTCTTCCACCGCCCGGTTTTTCTCGAAGGCGTTGTCTTCAAAGCCAGGGTGCTCAACGGCCAGGGAGTGATCCACGATTAGCTGGGTGGGCACCACCGGGTTGACTTTCGAGGGGTCACCGCCCTGCTCGGCAATGGTGTCGCGCAGCCCGGCCAGGTCCACCAGTGCGGTCTGGCCGAGGATGTCGTGACAGACAACCCGGGCAGGATACCAGGGGAAATCCAGATCGCGTTTACGCTCAATCAGCTGCTTCAGCGAATCGGTCAGCGCTTCCGGCGCGCAGCGGCGAACCAGCTGTTCGGCGAGAATGCGAGAGGTGTATGGCAATTTGTCATAGGCCCCAGGCTGGATCGCATCGACAGCCTCACGGGTGTCGAAATACTCCAGCTCAGTGCCGGGAAGGGGTTTGCGGTATTCGGTGTTCATAGCCTGGGACTCTTGTTCAGGGGTGAATCCTGGGTTTAAGGGGTACGCTTTCGGGATGCCAGCATCGCTTCCCACCAGCACATTGCCTTGTCGGTGGGAAGCGACGCTCGCATGACGAAGCCTTTAGCCACGCTCGGCGATTGGCGTTACCTTGCGCAGTTCCGGGCCGGTGTACTCAGCACTCGGACGGATGATGCGGTTATCGGCGCGCTGCTCGAACACGTGGGCGGCCCAGCCAGTCAGACGGCTCATCACGAAGATCGGCGTGAACAGTTTGGTGGGGATGCCCATGAAGTGGTACGCAGACGCATGGAAGAAATCGGCGTTACAGAACAATTTCTTCTCGCGCCACATGACCTCTTCACAACGAACAGAAACCGGGTACAGCACGGTATCGCCCACATCATTGGCCAGCTTTTCAGACCATTGCTTGATGATGGCGTTGCGCGGGTCGGATTCAGTGTAGATCGCGTGGCCGAAGCCCATGATCTTTTCCTTGCGCTCCAACATGCCCAGCATTTCTTTCTCGGCGTTATCCGGATCGGAGAACTTCTCAATCATATCCATGGCCGCCTCATTAGCGCCGCCATGTAGTGGACCACGCAGGGAGCCAATGGCACCGGTGATGCAGCTGTGCAGGTCACTCAGGGTGGAGGCACAGACACGGGCAGTAAAGGTAGAGGCGTTGAACTCATGCTCTGCATAGAGAATCAGGGACACATTCATCACCCGCTCATGCAGCTCGTTGGGCTTTTCACCGCGCAGCAGGTGCAGGAAGTGAGCGCCGATTGACTCGTCGTCAGTTTCCGGATCGATCTTCACGCCGTCGTGGCTGAAGCGGTACCAGTAGCAGATAATGCCGGGGAAAGCGGCCAGCAGACGGTCAGTGGCATCTTCCTGTTGGCTGAAATCGGTTTCTGTTTCCAGGTTGCCCAGCATGGAGCAGCCGGTACGCATCACGTCCATGGGGTGAGCATCCTTGGGGATCTGCTCAAGAACGGTTTTCAGGGCATCTGGCAGGCCACGCAGGCTTTTCAGCTTGGCCTTGTAGGTGGCCAGCTGGTCCTGGGTGGGCAGCTCTCCTTTCAGGATCAGGTGCGCCACTTCCTCAAACTCACAGTTCTCAGCAAGATCTTTCACATCATAGCCACGGTAGGTCAACCCGGAGCCGCTTTTGCCAACGGTGGAGAGTGCGGTTTTGCCTGCTACCTGGCCACGCAGACCTGCGCCGCCGACTTTTTTGCCTTCTGCCATTGTTAATCTCCTTGTGAAACCAATTTTTCGCCAATACGAATTCAGTTCTGTAGGAGCGCCTCTCGAGGCGCGAACCGGCTTGCCGATATATTCTGATTCGCACCTCAAGAGGTGCTCCTACCTAAAACCTCTTAGCCCTTGCCCTTGGCGAAGAGCGCATCCAGCTTCTGCTCGTAATCGTGATAATTCAGGAAATCGTACAGTTCCATACGTGTCTGCATGATGTCTACCACGTCCTTCTGGTGGCCCTGCTCGCGAATACTCTGGTACACCTTCAGTGCCGCCTGGTTCATGGCACGGAAGGCACTCAGCGGATACAGAATCATGTCCGCGCCGGCCTCAGCCAGCTCTTCACGGGTAAACAGCGGCGTAGCGCCGAATTCGGTGATATTCGCCAGCAAGGGAACGTCGCCCAGACCTTCCTTGAAGGCCTTGTAATCTTCCAGGGTGTGTACCGCTTCGGCAAAGATGCCATCCGCACCGGCCTCAATGCAGGCTCGGGAACGCTCGATCGCTGATTCAAGGCCATCCTTCTGAAAGGCATCAGTGCGAGCAATAATGAAGAAGTCATCATCGGTCTTGCCGTCAACAGCCGCCTTGACCCGGTCCACCATCTCTTCCTGAGAGACAATTTCCTTGTTCGGGCGGTGGCCGCAGCGCTTCTGGGCTACCTGGTCTTCCAGGTGCACCGCGCCGGCACCGGCCTTGATCATTTCTTTCACGGTACGGGAGATATTGAACGCCCCACCCCAGCCGGTATCGATATCCACCAGCAACGGGGTTTCCACAGCGCTGGAGATTCGGCGCACGTCTTCCAGCACATCATTCATGCTGGTCATGCCCAGGTCCGGCAAGCCGTAGCTGGCATTCGCCACACCACCGCCTGACAGGTAGATAGCCCGGTAGCCGGTCTGCTCTGCCATCATCGCCGCATAGGCGTTGATGGTCCCCATCACTTGCAACGGTTTTTCTTCGGCCAGTGCCTTGCGGAAACGACCGCCGGCGGTGAGTTTGCTCATGGTAAATCTCCTCGTTTATGAGCCCTGGGAGCTTGTTTCCAGGCGAACTACGTTCGCCATGCGAGCATGGCTCCTATGGGGTATTAGCCGGTGTGGTGTACTGGTTTTCGATATTCTTGCGCGCACTGCTGATATGGCGACGCATTAACAGCTCGGCCATCTCGGCATCCCGGGCTTCGATGGCTTCGACGATTCGGCGGTGTTCATTGAGGGCTTTCTGGGGCCGGTTCGCCACAGTACTGAACTGGTAGCGATACATGCGAACCAGGTGGTACAACTCCCCGATCAGCAGTTGGCTGAGAGTGGCATTGTGGCTGCCCTGGATAATGCGATAGTGAAAATCCAGATCCCCTTCACGCTGGAAATAAGCCACATCCTCGCGCAGATCCTGTTGTTGCTCATGTTGAGCCAGCACATCATACAGGCCACGCACTTCCTCAGCGGTCATATGTTCCGCTGCGAGCCGGGCGGCCATGCCCTCCAGGGCTTCGCGCACATGGTAGATTTCGATCAGGTCGTTGACGCTGAGGGAGGCCACGCGGGTGCCCACATGTACAACTCGCTCAAGGAGTTTGCGAGATTCCAGACGGCGGATAGCTTCACGAAGGGGGCCACGGCTGACACCGTAGCGGCTGGCCAGTTCGGTTTCGCTGACCTTGGAACCGGGCAGGATCTCCCCGCGCACAATATCGTCCTGGAGCCGGGCGAAGACCCGATCTGCCAGTGTGCGTGTGTTTTCAGGCAAGGAGCCCGGGGAAGCAACAGACATAAAACAGCCCGATTGTTGACAATCTGAACAACCGGGCTGGACTTTACGCCCCTAAACAGGATGTTTCAAGAGGCATTGTTGACAATTTGGCTCAGGATTAGGGCGCCATGGGGTCACAAGCATCGCCCGGGGCACCCGCGAAGAACTGCACTGCGCCACTTCGCGTTGAGTTGAAACGACGCAGCTCCGGTACCGAAGGCTCGGCTCCAAAGCCGGCAAGAAGGATGCGAGGCAGGTAGTTCTCCTCTACCCAGCGGGCACGCAGTCCAATTTCAAAATTCTCATCTGACAAGCGATACAGAGGAGCACAACTACCATCATCGGCCAAGTCCACACGCCCCTCTATAATAGCGTTGAAGTGTGGCGTATCAGCTCTTACATCCATCCCCGGCGCCAAGCGTATTGATAAATTGGCGCTATTTGGGGCATTGAACGTCCTGGTAACAAATCCGACGGTATAGGTTGTCCCACAAGAACCGCCAGATCCTGTCGTGACTATTCCATTACCATTGATGGACAAACAGAATTCGCCAACAGTGTTTTCATCAACACGAACACGCTCCTGAGTAATGTTCTGATCACCTATCGACTCAGGATAATTGCCGCCAGAGTTGCTGACCTCCCTATCAACATCAGAATCAGGCTCTACAATATCCGAGCATTTAGTATCATCATCGCCCAAATCATCGTCTACGCAGGCGCGCATTAGCCTGACTGTGTAGTCACCGACTAACTGGGAGATTGTCGTCTCATCAGGCCGAGCCTGGACAAAACCTGTTTTCGTGGCACGAAATGGCAGCGGTTCACCTGTCAGATTCTCACCGAGCAAGACTCCGGTTATCTCGCCCTTATCAGCATCTGCAAGCGACTCATTGACCGAGGGAAAATCCAATTTAAAATCGCTGTTGCCATCGATGTTTACACCGGCATAAAGGCTCGACCCAAGAAACCGGCCAGAAACTTGCGCATCAGTATTTGATTCATCCGCGTCGCCAATACCTGCACTACTCAACTGCACGGAAAGAGTCTGGTCATTCTGGTTTTGCAGCTCCAGAAGATCAGAGAGGCCCGCAAGGGAATCAAAGCCCAGAAAATCGAGGATCTGATTCTCTCCACCAGATGCCCTTACCCCGAGCCCCCCACCAAGAATTTGTCCTGATGGCAGAACAAGGGCATTCAAAGTGAACGATACTGTGGAGCCCTCTTCACCACCGAAATCGCAACCCTCAAGAATGATACATTCACCGGCGATCTCAAAAGCATATAGACCGGCACGAGAGCGGTCGTTGCCGGTATTGACCTGATTCTCATAAGCTGACGTGTCATTGGCAAAACCATCAATTGGCTCATCCGAATTCACGACATCAATGAAATCCTGCCAAGCTGCCTTGAACTCATCAAAATCCGCGTAAGCAAAGCCGTTTTCAGCTATCAGTTCAGGCCGGGTGTTAATGAGCGTATTAGGGTCATTTTCATCTGTAGCTTGTGTAACGTCACCGGGAATCACAATGAAATTTTGGGGGTCGTTACCTTGATCATTCAATGCATGCAACAACGCAGACCGATTCAATACGGGGCTGGCAGTTCCTAACGAACCATCCTGAACCTCCACACGACGAGGAGAATCAATCAGGTCAGCCAGAGTAATCTGGTAGCTACCTTTACGTAATTGCTGGGGCAGAAAATAGCTACCCAAGCTAACCCTGTTATCTTCAAAGAGAGCACTGCCGATATAAAACTCGATAGAGCGAGAATTGGCTGGGCACAAGGCATGATAGGCTGGCACTTCGATATCCAGCCCCTCTGGCGTGTAATCTTCACCACGTGTATAGCCTGTTGAGCTCCCACACTGATAGCCAAGATTTTTTACACGGGGTCCCTGCAACTCCACCAAGACATCCCCTCTCGGGCTAAGGTTACAGCTTGCACCCAACGGACAGCCTGGGACAGTCGCATCAGAAAAGTCTTCACCGCCATTGCAACCCGCCAAAGCCAGAGCTGCCAATGCCATTAAAGTGAGATGTCGCATAAAGTATTACCTGTAATAGCAAGCCGGGCGAAACCCGGCTGAATTCATTGGGCAGAAAGTAGCAGTTCGCCTTTCATTACTGCCTGCAACCCATCAGTACTCGGCTGTTCTTGCTGATAAGGCAGGAAGACTACCAGGTGACGTTGACCGGATTCACGCGGCAGGGTTCCCTGCAGATAGCCGTATCGATACCAGGTTTCCGGATATTTCCGGCTGAACGGTTGATCAATCAGAAGAACGGGCCGCCCTTCTCCATCTAACCAGAGAAGCTGAGCAGCCACATAATCGCTCTTGCGGATAAAAGCCTTCAAATCGAGCATACTTACCTCTTCGGCCAGTTTCACAGCTTTTGCCATTAGCAGTTCATCACCCAGCATGACTGGGCTGTGCTGATCGAAGGTAATAAGCATTTCCTCACCTGCAGGGAGCTCAGTGGCCTCGTCAAGCAAGTGAAAGCAGCAATCCTGGCGTATAGTGCGATAGGTTTCCAGAAACTCCCCCCTGGACACCTTTGCATAGTCCGGCTCAGCACTAGCCTGAGCCTCACGCTCAGCAACCATGTCTACTGGACGACTGACTAGTTGGCCGCTTTCGTCCACATAAGTAATAAACCGGTCACGCTCTTTTTCTGCCAGCTCCTGGTCTATATCCTCGCTTGGGCGATAGTCTTCCAGCGGTTCACCCAGTGACAGCCCTTCAGCTTTACGATCGGGCTCGGACTGACTGTCATCGGGTTCGGGCTTTTCAATGGTGACCAGATTGCCCTGTGCGTCTGTATAGACATATAGCTCACCCTGCCCTGGTCGCCCTTGGCAGGCAGCGAGCAATATTATCAGCAAAGACACAAATACACTTTTTTGCATTAGAAGCGAGTTCGGAAGGCAAGACCCATGATGGTTACCGTAGCTTCAGTCTTGATATCAAGCCCGGCATAGGGGTTATACACCACATTATCAATACCCGTACAATTAGCGGCACAGCTTGAGTTTGCAGGGATTTCATCCTTACTCCGCAACTGAGCAATCCCCAGATCGATGTCAGTGTCTTTATCCCACTTGTAACCAAGGCCAAGGCTGTAGTACTTGGCTTCATTGATCGGCACCAATGGGCTACGGCGGTCTTCCGGAATCGCCGAGGCCCTAGGCTCGTAACCAGCACGAAGCTGGATACGGCCAGTCAGATCATAGGAGGCGCCAAATGCAAGATTCCAGGTGGACTGATAATTCAGCGGATAGCTCAACCGGGTCGATGTAGAGCCGGGAGAAAACAAGCGCGCCAGGCTGAGTACCGCAGAACTACGATCAAACGTAAAATCAAAGGAGTCCCACTCCTTGTAATCCGCCCAGACAGCATCGATGTTGAATTGCAGTCTTTCCGTCGGCCGGATCTTTATGCCAGTCTGAAAAGAGGCTGGCATGGTCAGGTCCATGCTTACACGCCCCACCTCTTCTTCACCGACACGTGAAGGGATACCCAACACCGCCAAAGCGATAGCACCGGTTGGAGAGCTGCCGATGCCGTTAATCGTTTCCTGGGCAGCATTGGAGTAGCTAATTTTATAATCGCCACGCATATGGGTCTTGGCAGCGGAACGCCAAACCGCGCCCCAGGCAAAACGCTCATGGGGCTCCCAAAGTACCCCAAGGTTATAGGAAGGGCTGAAACGCTGGTCCATTGCCACATCCAGAGATGCCAAATTTTTGAAGGGCCCCAACCCTTCTTCCGGCCGACAAATCCCGAAAAGAATCAGATCCAGAGCAATGTTAGATTCACCTTTGAAAGGCGCACAAATGCTTTCGTCTAGCACCCGCGCAAAACCCAACAGCTCATTGGGGGCACGAAAATCTTGCTCCAAGGCCACAGCTTGAAAGCTCATACCAATGGAAGCGCCGATGGATAGCTCATCATTTACCCGATAACCCACCGAAGGGGAAAGGTAGGTAATTCGCTCAAGAGCTACCCGCTCACCCATAAAATTACCCACATCATCTTCATCACGGTAAAAACCGGCTGCCATTGGCAAATAGGTTGCGGTGCCAAAAGTGAACTTAGAACCAGCTGGCCGAATGGAAAAAGCCGGCAAAGGACCCGCAATCAGCGGTCCTGGCGGCAAATCCACCGTTTCATTGATGAACGGAACATACAGGGAAATACCCTCAATAGTGCTGGTCGCGGTTCTGAAGTCTCGACAGAAATCAACGCCGTCATTAGGGGCGTCATTACAGATAACCGGATCATCAGAAAAGCCGAAGACGTTATAGCCTGGCGGAGCCGAGAACTCGGACTCTAGACTGAAATCTGCTCCCAAAAACTGTAGATCCATCCTGCGACCATCCAGCTTGGCCAACCCTGCAGGGTTGAAATGGATAGCCATAATGCCGGGCGGATCAGCGGTTACCGCATGCCCCATGCTCATAGCACGGACATCAATCGCCAGGTTGTTAGCCAGCTGGGCTTTGACACTTGTCGTCAACAAGCAACCCAGTAAAGCGGCCAGACCGCAGGCCAAAACCTTATTATTGTTCTTCATGGCATGCCTCTCACAACTACAAATGTCGGCTTAGGCACCGGGTTTCAGGCCACTGAAATCAATCGGCATTGACAGCCCAAGCAACACGTCGGGAGAGTCTTCGGTCAGACCGAAGCCGAAACTAAGATTGATGATACGGTTATTGGAAGAACGCAAACCAATCGAAGTATTCACTACGCTGGAAGTTGAATCTTCAGACCGCGCTATCCGACCATCATCAAAGAAAAATTCACTATCGAAATTGTAAGACTGCTGATAGCTGGCACTCAGAGAAACCTCGTAGGACAGCGCATAGGCAAGCCCCATAGAGAAGTTAATACTATCACCCGGGTTGACCTCTTCCAGAGTGTCCGAGCCTCGCCGCTGGTTTAGACCGGTAATATCGAAAGCCATGGAATAGCCCACAGAGCCATAGAGAACCACAGGATCCACCACCTTGCTCATGCTCACTCCGGCACCCAACGAATAGAACCCGGAGCCGCTGGAAACCTCATTTCTGACATTGATGTCATAGGGGCTGTCGCCGGTCGGCGTCGTCAAAGTGCTATAGAGCGTTGTATTCATTGCGCCGGGACGAACCGGGAAGGGCTGATAGCGCAAGCCAAAAGACACATCCCCCAACGCGGGTTGGGAAACATCTTTTTCTGTATCATATTTGTACGAAACCGGCAGACGAGTATTAAAGGTCAGGTTATTCCAGATCCCATAATCAAAGGACAAAGACGAGCTAAAGGAGTGCTGTGCGTCTTGCTCAATACGGAACCGGCTGATTTCGCCGCTATCTTCATTAAAGGCAATATCAATTCGATCATCGCGGAAATAGCTATAGTTAGCTGAAAAATTCAACGACATCTCACCGCTCGGTAACAGGGAGTACTGCTTTTCAGCAGCCTGAAAAACTTCTTCCAGGTTTTTTTCTTCTGTTACATCGTCTTCTTTTGTCTGCAAGGCATCGCGTGCTTCTTCAACGCTTTCAGCCGCCCAGGCAAAGGGGTGGGCAAGCAAGAGTGCAGCGACTGCTGCCACTTTTCCAGACTTTATGTTCATGCAAAGCCTTCCTTTATTCTGATTTTTATTTGCCACTGCAGGCTCTTATTTTCTGAAATAGGTACGAGTTGGTACATTGATGACACGCTCCGTACCGTCTTCTTCTTCGATCAAAACACGCTGAAGTGTACTGGCCTTGTCAGCCCAGTTTTCGATGGTATTGGTAAACACTGGGAATTCCTGGAAAGCCAACCTGTTAATCGTACGCTCGTCCAGCAAACGGAGATCATAATCCGTCAGCTCCAGCCCATCCTGGGGCTCAAAGCCATTAGGGAAAACAATAAAAAGTACATTCTGGTCCCAAACATCTAGGAATTTTGATTCTGTAAAACTGATATTCCCCAAGGCCGGGTCGGCCACAAATACATGGCCATCCTGATATTTTTTTAGAACAACAAAATGCTTGAAGCCCCCATACGCGATGGGAACGATTGCCGGGTGGTCAAGAGATTTGATGTCTTTCAGTTCCGCCTTGAAGCCGCCACTGGGATGGCCTAACGCTGTAGCGAGGCGTTTCATGTCCAGCAGGGAAAATCCCCGCCTCTGCACAATCTTCTCGGTCTCACCGAACCGTAGCAGCCCTTCCATGATCTGGCGCTCCTGGAACTGGCGCCCAAGATACTGATTCAGCACTGTAGTCAGCGCAGCAGAACCACAGGAGTAGTCATACGCCTGGCGTGTGACATTGTGATATCGGAACTCGGAAACGGGTTTAACGGCAATTCCGCGCTCACGTAGAGGCCCATCCCCGGTGGGATGTTCGTAGTAGACCACCCCTTTTTCAGGGGGCTCAATCACTACAGATTCATTGGCAGCGAAGTAGATCAGCGCCACACCCAGCATGGACGTCAGCATGGTAAGTTATCCGCTGTTATTGTTATTGTTTGTTTCTAACATGGGCAGACATGTTAACCATGCCCATGCTGGCAGGCAACCACCTATTGAGACCGCCGAGGATGGCGTTATAGCCAATTGGCTGACAAAGCCGGTCATGACTCAGAAAACCCATAAATGGCACTATAGTGCCGGATTTTCGTAATCTGAAACCTCAAAAACCCGCTTGTTTGCCAGGGCCTCACAAAGCGGTCGCATCAGGCTCCCATACATTTTCCATCGGTTCAGTGAGTCAGAATACAGCCCTCTCCTGACCTGGTTCATGCTGGCAGTGGCTATTGCTACCTGGCGTTGCTGAAACTCGAGACACCCCTCTTCCCAGGTCAATCCGCAACTTTCGACTAGCGGTTTAATGGTTCCGCGCAGGTCAAGCACCATATCCTCATAGCGAACAACACAGGGCCTCTTTGGCAGATTTTCAAGCCAATGCTTTTTCAGCGAAAGAAAGCGGCTGAACTCGCTGGCAATACCGTCGTAGGTATAGCTGAAATTCTGGTAACTGAAATTTTGCTTAAAACAGCCCCATCCGACATCCATAGGGTGCCTTTCCAGTATGACGAAGGTCGCTTCTGGAAACATTGCCGCTAACAGCCCGGCATCCCTGACATTATTCATCCCCTTCTCGACAATCACCGTGGAGTCACTGTCAGCAACAGCCGAGATCATTGTCCTGAACTCTTCAGCAAGCAAAGCCACTTCATCTGCTGTAAGGGCCTGAAGATATTCACGTCGCGTCCTGAAAGCCAAAGACTGCTTGCGCTGATCAAGAACATAATCCATGACCGTTGACTCACCCGCAGTTGCCACTTCCGAATGGGACCCCAGCACTTGTTCAAGCAAGGTTGTCCCTGACCGTGGCATTGACAGGACAAGAATCGGCCGAAACGTTCGATCCCCACCGGCAGATAAGGTTTTAATCTTCTGCAATGAGAAATAATCGATCAATTCTGCCGTGCTTTCTTCCAGAGCCTTGCCATAATGATGTCGTCGCGGGGCAATAACCTCGTTAGCTTTTTCATAGGCAGCCACTTCCTTTTCCTTATCTGACGCATTCTCATAAATACGGCCAAGAGCGAAATAAAGCCCTCCCAACCTCATAGGATCTGACTCATTACTGATGGACTCGCGGAGTATGGAAAGCCGGGATTCTTCCATCCCGGAAGGCACGGCATCCGCTAGATATTGCCAGGCCGCCGCATTGTCAGGCTGCTCGTCCAGCACCTCCCGTATAATAGAAACAGCAGACTCTTTATCCCCAACTTGCATATAACAACGACTTTTCCAAAGCCTCAGTTCTTGGCCTTGCTCTGGACTCAGCGTTTCATTAGCACTCGAAATTTTACTCTCGACAGCATCAAAAGAAGACTTATCGCCAACTTGCATATAACACATCGCCAGCCACAATAAAGGCTGGAGAGATGCACTCTTTTCAGCGATGGCAGACAGCTGAGATATTGCCTGCTGTAGACGCCCAGTGTGGTAAAGCAACTGCCCGTAGGAAAGCGCCAGCTTTTGATTTCCGGGGTTCAGGGAGTACAGCTTTTCAACAACCGGTCTTGCAAGTGCATAGTGCCCGGATTTGAGCAGACACTGTGCCAGCGCTTCTGCTGCCATGGTGTCAGTGGGTTTTAACGTCGTGACGCGCTGGAAACATCCCGCTGCCTTTTCAAAATCCCCGCTGGCAACCAGCAGTAATCCTAACTGATACCAGGCATCAACTTGATCGGAATTTTGTAGTAATGATTGCTGAAGTATCTGGGCTGCCATTTGTTTTTTTCCGCAGCCTAATAAAGCTCGACCAAAAGCTGCCAGCTCGTCAGAATCCAGCTTTCTAAGTGCAGATAAACGCTGAAAAAGGCTTGCCGAAATTTCGTTTTTCCCGGCTCTACTGCACAAAGAACCCAAGCGGCTCAGGGCTGTTGGCTCTGCAGGGAAGGAGGCCAGGATTGACTGATACTGTTCAGCGGCCTTTTGCCACTGAGACTTTTTTTCCAAAGCCTGCGCCAGCCTCAATTGCTTACGAAGCATGGTGATACTCGTATTATTGTGCAAAAAAAACCCGGCAATTTGCCGGGTTTTAGCTTCCGGAAGGTATTACTTACCGGAAATGGTAACGGTGGTACCGTTCAGGTTCAAACCTACCAGCTCAACATCACCCAGGTTCGGACCAGTGCCATCACCAAGATTTACGCCGGCCAGACGGACATCCGCACCGCTGGTTGCATCACCCAGCTGATCAAGACGAACAGTCATACCAGAAGCGGTAACATTAACTCCGGCATCAACGCTCAGATTAGTGCCGCCGCCACTATCCAGCACAGAGAGAGTGCCCACACCAATACCACCACCGCTATTAGCATCATTCAGGGCGAAGCCACTGATAGAAACACCATTAGTGATAGTTGTATTCAGCGCAATCATGTCCCCTTGTGGTTCGTTAGCCAGCTGGATATTCAGTGTAGTAGCACCCAGAGTAATAGAACCCAAGTTCAACACATCATCAACACGATTCGTCGCGTCAACACCCCAAGTACCACCATCACGGTTACTGTTAGCAATATCCACAGAGCCAAGGGTGATTACAGTTGCGTTAGGAATGCCCACTTCCACGTTCAAAACCGGCGCGGTACCAGTTGCTGCAGAATCACCGGCATCAATATCCAAAGTAATATCGCCACCAGCAGTATTAATGGCAAAATCGTCCATTATCAGAGCACCCGCATTGGTGTGACCTGCAGTTACACTAGTCGGAATGCCGTCTGTATCGTGAACGATCAGGGAAGCAGCCAAGTTCGTGTTGATGGCGATGCTGATACCGTCCTGACCAGTCACGCCGGACAGAGCGCTATCTTCCATGGCTTCCATGGAAAAACCGGTAGCCGGAAGGGCTGCAACGGCGGCCGCCAGAGCAAGCTTCTTAAATGTCATTGTTATCTCCTCGTGTGCACAACGTTTTGTTGTAATCGTTCGGGTGCCACGTTTGATCGGCACGCATCTAAGTTAACATAACGGTTACAAAAACAAATGCATCCGTTACAAAACTCGGAGGCGCCACCAAAATTGCATAGGTCATTGTTTTTATTAGTTTTTATAATCATGTGCACGCTCGTATCAATCGAACACAGATGTAAACAGTATGCTGATTAAAGTCTATCTGTTACGCGCAGTAACAGAGTTGGGCAAGTTTCAGCCCGACAGGTAGACTACCTGCTCCTGAACCTGGTTGCCCATGATGTCACCGAGCTGTCTCTTCAATAATACAAATGGACTGGTCGCACTAAGCAGGCCTGCGTTAACGCTATCTGCCAACAGCGAGGCGGAGCTTGTCGGTTGTGCTCGGGAAGCGGAAAAGGCCCTGGAGGGAGGCTACGCCTTTGCTGCCGGGGTACTCCCTTATGAGGCAGGAGCCTGGTTGAGGGGGGCAACTACCCCCTCCTCCTTGCGCGGTAGCGGTGACCAAAGCCACTCCGTCATGCCTGCCATTATTCACCTCTACAAGAACGACCCCGAGCCCGTCCGCAGCCTGAAGAGCCGCCAGGCAACGACATCCTTTTCCCTCAAAGGGGAATTTAAGGCAGAACAAAGCCGGGAGGATTATCTTCGCAGCCTGGCGCTGATCAAGGATTATCTGGCTGCCGGCGACTGTTACCAGGTCAATCTGGCCCAGCGTTTCAGCGCCCACTTCCACGGCGATCCCCTTACGGCCTGGCTGGCGTTACAAGAGGCCCACCCTGCCCCACACAGTTGCTACTTTGATGCCGGAGACAGTCAGATATTCGGGGTCTCGCCGGAGCGTTTTCTGTCTATTCGTAACCGACAGGTGATGTCCGAGCCGATCAAGGGCTCGCGCCCGCGTGGCAATACTCCTGAAGAAGATCAGGTTTTTGGCGATGAGCTGCTTTCCAACCCCAAGGATCGCGCGGAAAACCTGATGATCGTGGACCTGCTACGCAATGATCTGGGGGCCTGCTGTGAGGCCGGCAGCATTAAGGCAGATCCGCTTTTCGAGTTACGCCGTTTCAGCAACGTTCAACATCTGGTCAGCACAGTGACTGGCACCCTGCGCCGAGATCTATCCCCACTGGATGCTCTGCTCGGCGCATTTCCCGGCGGCTCTATCACCGGTGCTCCAAAGAAGCGGGCCATGGAGATTATTGCCGAGCTGGAGCCTGCGCCCCGTGGCGCCTACTGCGGAAGCTTCTTCTGGATGGATAACAAGGGGAATCTGGACAGCAATATTCTTATTCGCACGCTGCAAACCGAAGGCAACAAGCTCTATTGCCATGGCGGGGGCGGTATCGTGTTCGATTCCGTGCCGGAAGCGGAATATGAGGAGAGCTGCTTTAAAGTCGCCAAGCTGATGGGGGCGCTGGAAGAAAGGTTTCTGTAATCGACACAACAAGCAGCACGCCTCATGCAACACGCCAAAGCCGAGCCCTTTTTACGAAAAAGCCGCGCCCGGATTCTGGACGCGGCTTTTTTTTCCAGCTCATGCTATGCACGCTTCACGCCAGTGCACGAGGCGTGTTGCCTGCCTTAAAGCGGGATATCGCGCGGGCTGGCTTTGACGATTTCCTTTTTCAGGTCGTCGTAGCTATGCACGGCCGGGAATTGGGGGAATTCAGCAATCACGTTGTCCGGAGCGTGGAACAGGATGCCCTGTTCCGCTTCTGACAACATGGTGGTGTCATTGTAGGAATCACCCGCCGCGATGCAGTGGTAGTTCAGGGAATGAAATGCCTTGATGGATGCCCGCTTGGGGTCTTTCTGCCGCAGCTTGTAGTCAGTGATCCGACCGTTCTCGTCCACTTCCAGACGATGACAGAACAGGGTCGGCCAACCCAGCTTCTTCATCAGCGGCCTGGCGAATTCGTAGAAGGTGTCAGAAAGGATGATCAGCTGGAAGTTCTCGCGAGCCCACTCAACGAATTCCTTGGCACCCTCCAGAGGCTCCAGAGTATCGATGACAGCCTGGATATCAGGCAGGCCGTAGCCGTGCTCGTCCAGCAGACGAAGACGCATCCGCATCAACTCGTCATAATCAGGAATGTCCCGGGTGGTGGCCCGAAGCTCTTCAATACCGGTCTTTTCCGCAAAGTTGATCCAGATTTCGGGGATCAACACCCCTTCCAGGTCCAGGCACAGCAATTCCACGGTTTTCCCCTTTGGGTTGATAAGGCGCGCACAATGTAGCCGCGCCATGGGGGCTTTGCAACGGGGAGGCTGGATTTCGGGCTTATGCAATTGTACGAGAGGGCATTTTGTGGGAAGCGATGCTGGCATCGCTTCCCACAAGGGATATTAGCGAATGGGTAGCTCGATGCCTTGAAACAGGGCCTCTCGCTCTTCCCGGTTGGGAGCCTTGATGGCCGCATCCACGCGCTCCCGAGTCAGATGGGGCGCGAACGCTTCCAGGAAATCATACATAAAGCCACGCAGGAAGGTGCCCTTGCGGAAGCCGATACGGGTGGTGCTGGATTCAAACAGATGCCCGGCATCCAGTGCTACCAGTCCCTTGTCTTCCACGGGATCCACGGCCATGTGGGCAATGATGCCCACCCCCATGCCCAGCCGCACATAGGTCTTGATGACATCCGCATCGGCGGCGGTGAACACCACCTTGGGCTCCAGGCCCTTGTCGACAAAGGCATCATCCAGCTTGCTGCGGCCGGTAAAACCGAACACATAGGTGACAATGGGGTACTCCGCCAGAGCCTCCAGCGTCAGTGGCTTGACCTTGGTCAGTGGGTGCCCCTCCGGGACTACCACGGTCCGGTTCCAGCGGTAACAGGGCATCATCACCAGATCGGTGAACAGATCCAGGGCTTCTGTGGCGATTGCAAAATCCACGCTGCCGTTGGCGGCCATCTCGGAAATCTGCATGGGCGTGCCCTGATGCATGTGCAGGGACACGTCCGGGAAGCGCCCGGTGAACTGCTGGATCACCGGCGGCAAGGCGTAGCGGGCCTGGGTGTGGGTGGTGGCGATGCTGAGCTCACCGCGGGACTCATCCCGGTATTCCTGGGAGACCCGACGAATCGATTCGGTCTGCTGGAGAATTTCCCCGGCAATCTTCAGAATCGCCTGCCCTGCCGGGGTGATATGGGTCAAGTGTTTTCCGCTACGGGCGAAGACTTCGACGCCGAGCTCATCCTCCAGCATGCGAATCTGTTTGCTGATACCAGGCTGCGAGGTAAAGAGAGCCGCGGCGGTGGCGGACACATTCAGATCATGGCGGGCCACTTCCCAAATGTAGCGTAGTTGCTGCAGTTTCATCCTTGCCTCCGCAATCGGAACACGGCACCCAGGTCGGTGATATCCATCATTGGCAAATCGAGATACCAGCTCAACCTGGTTATAAAAATATAAATAATTATTCGTTCAAAGCATAGATAACCGTCTTTATAGTGGCCCCGTCAAGTTTTTCTCCTGCCAGGAGCCACTGTATGCCGATACTGCAACCGGAGCTGCTCCTTTATACAAGCGCCGGTGCGCTGGTCGGTTTCGCGGTTGGCCTCACCGGGGTCGGCGGAGGCTCACTGATGACCCCGATCCTGCTGCTGTTCGGGTTCCCTCCCCAGGTTGCCATCGGTACCGACCTGCTTTACGCCGCCATTACCAAATCCTCCGGCATGGTGATGCATGCCCGTCGCCGCAACGTGGACTGGAACATTATGAAGCGCATGGCGCTCGGTAGCATCCCTGCCGCCCTGCTCACCGCTACCGCCCTGTGGTTACTGGCTTCCGATGCCGACGACTATGCGCCTCTGCTCACCACCGCGCTGGGTATAACCCTGATCGTCACCGCCCTGGTGCTGCTGTTCAAGCACCGTCTGCAGGCAATGGTAAACCACCACCCTGCCGGCATGCTGGGGGCGGTCCAGCAACGGGCCGGCGCATGGACGGTGGCGATGGGGATTCTGCTGGGCATTTTCGTCACCCTGTCATCAGTGGGTGCCGGCGCCATCGGCACCGCCGTGCTGCTGGTGCTCTACCCTGCCCTGGCACCGATCCGGGTGGTGGGTACCGACCTGGCCCATGCGGTGCCACTCACCCTGATCGCCGGCCTCGGTCACCTGGCCCTGGGACATGTGGATCTGGGCCTGCTGGTTGCTCTGTTGATGGGTTCGCTGCCAGCAATCTACATTGGCACCCATGTGGGCCACCGGATACCCAATCACATCATGCACCCGGTATTGGTGACCGTTCTGTTGGCCCTGGGTATCAAGTATGCGGTGTTTTGAAGGAAGGCCCTGATAATAGAGGGAGACAGGAGCTATGCTTGCATGGCGAACCTGCTTGCAATGGCAGCTGTTCTGCCATGCAAGCATGGGCTCCTACGGGAATCCCAAAACCGGAAGAGGCTACGGAGGCTTCAGCCCTCCCCGCTTTTGCGCCGATTCGCCACGCCATGGGGAACATGCCCGGCCGCCACATGGTGGGCAGCTGATTCACAGTGCCCTTGCTGATCGTCGAAGAACACGTCCGCACCGAATGCCCGCAGAAAATCCCCTTTCGCCAGCCCTCCCAGGAACAGACTTTCATCCAGACGGATATTCCAGTCGCGAAGGGTTCGTACCACCCGCTCATGGGCAGGGGCGCCCCGGGCGGTCACCAGGGCGGTGCGGATCGGGCAGGATTCCACCGGGAAGCTGTTCTGAAGTTGGTGCAAGGCCGCCAGGAACGGCTTGAATGGCCCCCCGTCCAGCGGCTGACGTGCCGATCGCTTTTCGTTTTCGGTAAAGGCCTCCAGGCCATCGCTCTGGAAGATCTGTTCCGACTCATCAGAAAACAGTACAGCATCGCCATCAAAGGCGATCCGCAAAATGCCATCCGGGCGCTGGCACTGGCCGCCGGAAAGAATGGTGGCGGCGGCATAACCGGCCTCAAGAACCTGCTGTACATCATCAGGGTCAGTGGAGAGAAACAGGTGGGCACCAAAAGCAGACACATAGCGGTGAGGGCTTTGCCCACCGGCGAAGGCCGCGCGGGTAATCGGCAGCCCGTAATGCTCGATCGAGTTGAAAACCCGCAGGCCGGTATCCGAACTGTTGCGTGACAGCAGAATCACTTCCACCCGGCCTTTGCCTTCCTTCAGATCATTAATAGCCAGCAGCTTCTGCACCAGGGGAAAGGCATCACCGGGCTCCAGCACATCGTCTTCATGGCGGGTCTGGTAATCCTGAAACGCTTCCAGCCCCTCTTCCAGATAGACTCTGTGGCTGTCTGCAAGGTTGAACAAAGCGCGTGAGCTGATTGCGATAACCAGCTTGCCATCAAAGGAAACCGGCATGATAGGTCCCGGGCGAAGGTGAATTTTGCCCAGTATCCTGCGCGCATCCTCGAATCGCAACATCACAAAACGGATACCAGGTTCAAGCATTTTGTGGTTGGTGTCTTTCTGTGGGAAGCGATGCTTTCCACAAGCGCTTTCCCCGCTGTCTGAGGTCCAGCATCCAACGTTCGGCCTGCTTTTCAATTGATCAATGGTTGTTCAGTGCTGGGATGTGGCATAAAGTTGCTACAGCAACTGCGTTGCACGTGAACATTGAATCAGGGCATTGCTGCTCTCCGGCACAAAGCCACTACGAAAAATCCGAAGGGGAAAGGGAGTCATCCATGGCTGCTAGCAAGGTGAAAGATACTGTCGAGGAACTTCAGGCTCAGATTCGCAAGCTGGCTGAGCGCTTCGACAAGGAACGCGAGAAACAGATCAGTCAACTT
>Ga0114904_1000225_pt1 | contig 32003 bp, 30 predicted proteins | sample MalvirDeepMed_s6_FD_83498 | JGI IMG/M metagenome (GOLD analysis project Ga0114904, IMG submission 83498) | Marine viral communities from the Global Malaspina Expedition - Malaspina viral metaG DeepMed_s6 | ecosystem: Environmental > Aquatic > Marine > Oceanic | place: Mediterranean Sea... | reverse complement strand
TTGCGCAGGCCACAGTCTTTCAGCTCCGACTTGAGAATGCGCAGACCCAGGTTGTGGAAGGTGGAGACAATCAGCCCGCGGGTCAGGTCCCGGCTCACCAGTGATTGCACCCGCTCCTTCATTTCCCGGGCGGCCTTGTTGGTGAAGGTCACCGCGGCAATATGCCGGGCCGACATGCCCCTTTCCTGGATCAGCCAGGCGATCTTGCGGGTGATCACGCTGGTCTTCCCGGAGCCCGCCCCGGCCAGCACCAGCAGAGGGCCATCGGCGTAATGCACGGCTTCCTGCTGGCGGGGGTTGAGCTTACTCATAGGGCTCCGGAAAATCTGGGGCGGTGAAATCGGGCCGCTATGATACCAGCGATGGCCCTGCACTCCAGACACCTTATGTCGGTTATCATGGCGGTTTTCCCGGTAACGGTTTTGCCCATGCGTCTTGATTACTTTCTCGCCCACAGCGCCGGCCTGACCCGCAAGGAGGCCAAGCAGCTTATCAGTCGCGGTGCAGTCACCGTGGAGGGCGAAGCGCGTCCCAAAGCCAACCTGCAACTGCGGGAGGGGCAGGGCGTCTGGCTGGATGGTGAACCAGTGCAATTGCCGGGCCACCGTTATCTGATGCTGCACAAGCCGGCGGGGGTGGTGTGTTCCACGGACGATCCGGAGCATCGCACCGTACTGGACCTGCTTCCTGTGGAACTGCGCCAGGATCTGCACCCGGCCGGTCGCCTGGACCGGGACACCACCGGCCTGGTGTTGCTGACTACGGATGGCCAGTGGTCCCACCGGCTCACCTCGCCGAATCACCAGTGCGACAAACGCTACCGGGTAAGCTGCGCCGACCCGGTCAGCGATGCGGATCTGCAGGCCCTGTGTGAAGGCATTCTGCTTCGTGGTGAAGATGCTCCCACTTTGCCGGCAAGGGCGGAACGGGTGAATACGCACCAGTTGCTGCTGGCGATCCATGAAGGGCGTTACCATCAGGTGAAACGGATGCTGGCGGCGCTGGGCAACAAGGTGGTGGCCCTGCACCGGGAGCAGATCGGCGAGATTGCCCTGGATGCGGCACTGGCGCCGGGAGAGTTTCGCTCCTTGAGCGAGGAAGAGGTTCAAAGTCTGTAAGGTTTTCCGTAGGAGCGTCGCTGGCGGCGCGATAACCCAAAACCTAGAAAGACAGATTTACCACAGAGGGCACAGAGATCACTGAGGAAAAGATTGATTTTTCTCTGTGTGCTCTGTGCCCTCTGTGGTGAAAAGGCTTTTGATTCTGGGTTGCTATATATATGCACTTCGTGCACCCAGCGGGCCGCCCTGGCGGGCGTTACCTCCACTTCGTTCCGGTTCGCGCCGCCAGCGACGCTCCTACGGAAAAGCACAAAGGAGGTTGTCATGACACAACGTCAATTCGCTTCAGTTACCGTGGAACTCGTGCAGGGCGATATCGCCAACCAGCCGGACCTGGATGCCATCGTCAATGCGGCCAACGCCGAGCTCCGCATAGGCGGCGGTGTGGCCGGCGCCATTCACCGGGCCGCTGGGCCGGGGCTGGAGAAGGAATGCATCCCGCTGGGACCCATTCGTCCGGGCGAGGCAGTGATCTCCAGCGGCCACAACCTGCCTAATGCCCATGTGATTCACTGTCTCGGCCCGGTGTATGGACGGGATGAGCCGTCGGACCAGTTGCTGGCGTCCTGTTACCGGAAAGCGCTGGAGCTGGCGGACTGGAACGGCATCGCCCGCATCGGCTTTCCGGCGATATCTACCGGTGTATTCGGCTATCCGCTGGCTGACGCGGCACTGGTGGCGTTGCAAACGATCCGTGACGCCGCGCCGACCCTGGAGACGGTGAGCCTGATACGCTTCGTGCTGTTCAGCGATGCCGATCTGGCTGTTTTCGACAGGGCATTAAAGGAACTCTAGGAGCGGAAATGTACGCCGTGATTTTTACCGCTAGCGTGGGCAATCAGGACAGCCGTTACCGGCAAATGGCCGGACAGCTACGGGATCTGGCCATGGCCGATTTCGGTTGCACGGATTTCATTAGCGTCACGGAAGGGGAGCAGGAAATTGCCATCTCCTACTGGCCGGATGAGGCGTGCATCAAGGCCTGGAAACAACAGGCGGAACACCTGGTTGCCCAGCAGTTGGGCAAGGAAGGCTGGTACAAATACTACAAGGTGGAAGTGGTGAAAATCCTGCGGGCTTATGACGGCCCGTGAATCTCCGCCCGCCTTGGGGGCGCCGCTGGCGGCGCGATCACCAGCGTCAAAAAAACACGACTCACACGTCTAAAGCGAAGCGCCTGTAGGAGTTCCTCTTGAGGGACGAATCCGAGCTTGGGCGAGGAAGCGAGCTTGCGGGTGCCACCAGATCACTCTGGCGACGCCCGGCACTCCTGATCGCCCTGCGGGCGATTTCCACGCTGACGCGTGTATCGTCCCTCAAGAGGTGTTATTCGCTTCGCTCACCCTTCGGGCCGCACGGAACTAGGTGCGTTACTCCGCTCCGCTACGTTCCTGCAGCGGCTTATAATGGGTGCTGCGGGAGCTTGCTTAGTGCAACTGCCCCTGCAATTCCATCACATCCACAGTCCGCTCTCGGTTAAGGGGATCGACCAGGGTGTTGGCATCCTGATAAACACGCGGTGTCTTGTAGAGCATGGCCACTGCTTTGACATGGCTGGGGCACACGTAACGTTCAGGCATTTCCTGCTGCAGCCAGGCGCGCACTTTCGGGGCCTGATCGGAGCCCATCTTGGGAAACAGGTGATGCTCCACATGATGGCTGAAGTGGAAATGCAGCGGATCAATCCAGCGCCAGGCTCGCACGCTCATGGAATTGTCCACAGGATGGTTGTTGTCCATCTGCGGGCGCAGCATGTGGTTGGTGAGAATATAGCTCTGGCCGATGAAGTTGATGATCATCATCGGGATCAGCACGGTGAAGATCGCCAGTGGGCCGGACACGATGGCCAGCGTTATCCACGCCGCCATGCACAGATAGGATTGGCGGATCGCCTTCTTGCGGTTGAATCCCTTGAATTCCTCACGCTTGCGGGTCTGCATGCGCAGCACCAACTGGCCGTGAAACATGAAGGAATAGAACAGGAACAAAAAGCTGTACCAGGTGCGCCCGCCGGGGGCCAGCTTGGTAAAGTTGGCGGTCTTGGGGTGTTTCTCGTAGCGGTACAGGGTGCCGAAGGAGTCCGGGTCCTTGTCGCCCAGGTTGGTGTGGGCGTGGTGGGCCACATTATGCCAGCGGCGCCAGAACTCCGGAGCGATCAGGGCCGGACCAAAGCCGATCCAGCCGAGAAAATCCTGCATGCGACGACTCATGCCCAGCGCGCCATGCAGCACTTCGTGGGCCAGCAGGGCCTGGCAGGCCAGGGTGTGTCCGGCGAGGATGCCCAGCATCAGGTTGCCCCACCAGGGCAGGTCGAGCATCAGAATGGCAGCGATGCTGCCGATGATCACTGCGCTCATGGGAATAAACCACAGGGCACGCAGCGGGCGGGCCTTGAACGTGGCCGGGCCCAGGTCCTTTTTCACCGCATCGCGGATGGCGCGGGCGTCATCGGCGCCGAAATGGCGGCTGTAAGCAGGTTCTTGCATGGTCATGATTGTCCTTGGCTGTCGAGCCGGGAAATTCGGATGCAGGCATTCTGGTGAACAGTCGTGCTTTGGCGAAGTGCAGGGCTGGACAGAGTTCGGTCATTTTCGGACAAGAGCTAAAGTAGCGTATAGTGGATGCATGAATCACGAGCGCTTTATACAACTGGACCCTGGCACCGGCCGTTCCCCGGTCCCCGTCAACTACGTGCGCAATCTGGTGGAACTGATTGCCGAGGTTGGAGTGGATACCCGCCGGTTGCTCGCTCAGGTGGGGTTGAGCGAGGACGAGGTCTATAACCCTCAGCCGGCCCTGCGCTTTGAGCAGTTCCGCCGTGTCATGGTGGGCGCCCGTGAAATGACCGGCGATCCGGCCCTGGGGCTGGCATTGGGCCAGCAACTGACCCTCACCGCCCATGGCCTGCTCGGCTATGCCGCCATCAGCAGTGCCGACCTGGGTGACGCCCTGCGACTGCTGGAGCGTTATTTCCGTACCCGTACGCGTCTGTGCGTTCCCCGTATCGAACCGTCGCAGGAAGGTGTGCGTTTCTGCCTGGTAGAAAGTGTTCCTCTGGGTGATATCCGCGAAACCTACCTGGAAGTGGTGGTGGCTGCGGTGGTCGGCGGGATTCGCTATCTGCTGGGCGACCGTTTCCAGGGGGCGGTGCTGGAGCTGCCCTATGCGGCGCCGGCCCATGCAGATCGCTACCGGGAACTGTTGGCCATGCCGGTGGAGTTCGGTGCCGAGGTGGCGGCCTTGCGGTTGCCCAAGGCCATGCTCAGCGAGCGTTTCACCCTATCCGATCCGGCCTCCCGTCAGATGGCCGCGCAGAAATGTGAGGAAGAACTGCAACGGCTGGAAGCGGATCAGGACTGGGCAAGCCGCGTGCGCGCCCGGTTGATGCAGGCGGAGGGCATGCTGCCCAGCCTGGAACAGCTGGCCTGCAATTTCCATGTGACCTCCCGCACCCTGCGTCGTTATCTGAGTGCTCTGGGTGTGAGTTACCGCTCCCTGCTGGAAGAAGTACGCATGACCAAGGCCATGGCCTACCTGCAGGCCAATATCACCGTGCAGCAGGTGGCCTCCAAACTGGGTTACGCCGATCCCAGTAATTTCGCCCGTGCCTTCCGTAAATGGACCGGTTACCCGCCCAGTCACTTCCAGCCGTAATTCGTAACCTCTCTACAACGCCCCTGTAGGAGCGCCCTTCCAGGGCGCGAACCATGCTTGCAAGATACTAACCGGCGGATCGGAGAGACTGGTTTGGTTTGGGAATCCCTGATCGCGCCTGGGCCCAGTCCGGGGAGAGGCTCTGCGTGCGATTGCCTCGCCTGAGCTCGGATTCGCGCCTCAAGAGGCGCTCCTACAGTATATTCTGGCGTCACCTCAAGCCCTCCCTTGCATTCGTGCCCCGTTTCGCTATTCACTGTTCGCCCCTGCGAATTTTCAATGGTCGTTCATGAGTAACCACGAACCGGTGCTGCTGGTAAGCCGGCATAACCAACCCCGCGGCAGTTGTCAGCGTGGGCGCATGCAGCGTCAGCGGCTGATCCATCGTGCGTCCTACGTGGTGGTGCGTGATCTGGCCGGGCGCGTGTGTGTGCAACAGCGTGCTGACGACAAACATTTTTACCCGGGTGGTTGGGATCTGGCTGCCGGTGGTGTCATGCGGCCCAATGAAAGCGTGGGCGAAAACCTGTCGCGGGAACTGTTCGAGGAAGTGGGCGTGCAACGCCTGTTTTCCCGTTGGCAATGGTTCTTCTTCTCCAATCCCCATCATCAGGTCTGGGGCGCGTTGGCGTCCGTGGTGGTGTGCCCGGACGCCGTGTCGTTGAGCGATGAAGTGGTCGCCATTGAATGGTTGCCGGTCCGGGACGCGCTGTTATTGCCCGGTGCCACTCCTGATACCCGCCACGCACTTTCCTTGCTGTTGTCATCCTCCTCCTGAGCGTTTTCGTCCTTGTGGCGGGCTTGCTGGCTGGGTAGCTTCTCTCTCTGATGCAGAGAAGGGTGAGGAAGTTATGTCCCAACGATTCAGTGTGGCCGGTAAACGCATATTGATCACCGGCGCCTCCAGTGGCTTTGGTGCCCACTTCGCCATTGCCCTGGCCGAAGAGGGAGCCGACGTGGTGCTGGCGGCGCGCCGGGTGGAAAAACTGGAAGCCACCGCCGAAGCAGTCCGGGCCCTGGGCCGTGAGGCTACTGTGATGCCTATGGACGTGAGTGACCACGCCAGTGTGGAAGCGGCCTTTGCCGATATGCCGGCGGTGGATGTGGTGGTCAACAACGCCGGCGTGTCCCATGAGGGGCCCACCGACGAGCTCAGTGAGGAAGACTGGGACAGGGTGGTGGATACCAACCTGAAGGGCGTCTGGGCCGTATCCAAGTTTGCCATTCAACAGTGGCGGCGCGATGGCCGTCCGGGCAGCCTGATCAATATCGCCTCCATCCTCGGTCTGCGTGTGGGTGGCCGGGTGGCCCCCTATACCGCCTCCAAGGCGGCGGTGGTGCAGCTCACCAAATCCCTGGCCCTGGACTTTGCCCGCTACAACATCCGTTGCAATGCCATCTGTCCCGGCTATGTGGAAACCGATATCAACCGGGATTTCTTCAATAGTCCGCTGGCGGAAAAAATGCTCAAGCGGATTCCCTATCGCCGCCTGGGGCAGATCGATGAGCTGGTCGGTCCCCTGTTGTTGCTGGCGTCGGATGCGTCGTCCTACATGACCGGTGCGGTGATCGCCGTGGACGGCGGCCATCTCTGTAATACCCTTTAACCTGACCGAGGACAGATCATGGATTTCTCCCTGAGCCCGGAGCTGGAAAGCCTGCGCCAGCAAGTGGCCGCCTTTGTGGAAGCGGAAATCATGCCGCTGGAAAACGACAAGGCCAATTACGACGACCATGAGAACTTCAAGGAAAGCGTGGTCGATGCCCTGCGTGACAAGGCGAAAGCCGCCGGCCTGTGGGGATTTCAGTTGCCGAAAGAGAGGGGCGGTCTGGATGTGGGCGTGGCTGGTATGGCGGTGCTCTACGAAGAGGCCGCCCGCAGCCCGTTCGGCCCGGTGGTGTTCAACTGTGCGCCGCCGGATGACGGCACCATGATCCTGCTTAACAAGATTCTCGATGACGAGCAGAAAGCACGCTGGTTGCAGCCGATGATCGACGGCAAGGTGCGTTCCGCCTTTGCCATGACCGAGCCCGATGGCGGTTGTGGCTCGGACCCGTCCCTGACCTATACCTCCGCCACCCGGGAGGGGAACAACTGGATCATCAAGGGCCGCAAGTGGTTTATCACGGGCGCAGAAGGGGCCCAGACCTTTATCCTGATTGCCAAGACCAGCGACGACCCGCGCAAGGGCCTCACCGCTTTTCTGTTTGATGCGGACCAGCCCGGCTGGGAAGTGGTGCGGCGTATTCCCATTATGGGGCCGGAGGAGCATGGCGGTCACTGTGAGCTGAAATTCGATGGACTGGTGATTCCCGACGAGAATCGCCTGCTGGAAGTGGGCGATGGTCTGAAAGTCACCCAGATCCGTCTTGGCACCGCGCGTCTGACCCACTGCATGCGCTGGCTGGGTCTGGCCAAGCGGTGCATGGAAGAGGCTGCCGGTTATGTGGAAAACCGTATGAGTTTCGGGACCACCCTGGCCGAGCATGAGGGTGTACAGTGGATGCTGGGCGATGTGGCCAAGGATATCGAAGTGGGCCGCCTGCTCACCATGCAGGCGGCCTGGAAGCTGGACCAGGGCGATTTTGCCAAGAAGGAAATATCCATGGCCAAGATCCATGTGGCCGACACCCTGCACAAGGCTGCCGATACGGCGATTCAGCTGTGTGGTGCCCGCGGCTATTCCAAGGACACCCTGCTGGAGTGGATTTACCGCTATGCCCGGCAGGCGCGTCTGGTGGATGGTGCCAGCGAAGTGCACAAGATGGTGCTGTCACGATTCTACCTGAAAGAGAAACGCGATTTCTTTCAGTGGGGTTGATCTCGTCCTGTTGGCAGTAATCCTGTCATTCAGCCCCTGCCCCAGTGTGCCGTCATCCGGTCGAGGTGGCAGGGGAGCTATGATCCGTCTGTAGATTAATTGCGAGCTATCACCTGGCGTGGCTTAACGTCCCATCTCCGCTATGCCTTTTCTTGCGCCTGGCCAAGGCGCGGTAATCAGTTTCTTCCTCCCTCTCCCGACAGTCGTATCGGTGGCCTGCAAGATTTTCGTTTGTCATCTGCGGTCATCATTGCCTGCAATATCATGTCAATCCGGAAGTGCTTGTTTTTTCATAACTGTGATAATCTGCAAAAAGTTGATGTGACTCGCGTCACGTATTGCCCCGGGGCGGGTGACAGCCGCAACGCTAGTCACGAACCGGCCGCTGCTTGGGGCCGTGTGCTGGGGCGAGCCAGAAACAACAAAAAGAAAAGCGCAGTTCTACGGGGGTAGTCGCGCGATCGCCATTTTAACGGGTTGTGGGGAAATGCATCATGCTGGATCAATACACCAGGCATCTCTATATGGAGAAATGCCTCAAGGGCGCGCTCATCATCGTGCCACTGTCTTTGCTGGCCGTGCTGGTGGCGATACTGATCGCCGGCTGACTGGCAGTGAGGTGGCGGCAGCAAATCCGGGACGGGTTATTGGGTATCCGCTACCGTTTGCCGGTAGCTCAGGGCTTCGCGCAGATGGTCCCGGTCGACGGTGTCTGTCCCGGCCAGGTCGGCGATAGTTCGTGCCACCCGGGCGCTGCGGTGCAGGGCCCGGGCTGACAACCCCATGCGGGTCATGACGCTGGCCAGCCAGTCCCGGTGAGGGCGCAGCAGCGGGTCCAGATTATCGCTGCCCAGTTCCCGGTTCAGCCGTCGCTGGCGCTGCCATTGCCGTTGCCAGGCCTGTCGGACCCGGGCGCGGACTGTGTCACTGGTTTCGCCCTGCCGATCACCGAGCAATTCCCGGGCTTCCACCGCAGGCACGTCAAGGTGCAGGTCAATGCGGTCCAGCAAGGGTCCGGACAGCTTGTTCTGATAGCGTTTGGCCTTGTCGCAACGATAGCCGCATCCCTTTTCCGGGTCGCCCAGATACCCACAAGGGCAGGGGTTCATGGCGGCGATCAATTGAAAGCGGGCCGGAAAGGTCAGCTGCTGGGCGGCACGGGCAATACTCACCTCGCCGGTTTCCAGCGGTTCGCGTAATACCTCCAGTACCCGCCGATCGAACTCCGGCAATTCATCTAGAAACAGGATGCCGTGGTGGGCCAGGGAAATTTCTCCCGGGCGCGGGTGGCTTCCGCCGCCCACCAGGGCGGTGGCCGAAGCAGTGTGGTGGGGCGCCCGGTAGGGGCGCTGATGAAACAGGCGGGCCGGGCGGGGTTGTTTCAGGGAATGAATGGCCGCCACTTCCAGTGCCTGTTTCGGGTGCAATGGCGGCACCAGACCCGGTAGCCGTGAGGCAAGCATGCTTTTACCGGCGCCGGGCGGGCCGCTGAGCAACAGGGAATGGCCGCCGGCGGCGGCAATCTCCAATATCCGCTTGGCAGCGGCCTGGCCACGGATTTCTGAGAGGCAGCCGCCCTCATAGGCAATGGTTTCCGGTGCCGGGTGGTCGTGAAATGGCAGCGGAGACTGGCCCACCAAATGGGCTGCCACCTGAGCGAGTTGGTCTCCGGCCACGGTGCGGGCGCCTGCCAGAGCAGCTTCATCCGCGTTGTTGCGGGGCACGATCAGGGTGCGGCCGGTGGGCTGGCAGGCCAGGGCGCAGGGCAGCATGCCGGGTACCGGGCTCAGGGAACCATTTAATGCCAACTCACCGATAAATTCGTATTGGTTGCTGTCCAGCTTGCCGAGCTGGCCACTGGCCAGCAGGATGCCCAGGGCAATGGGCAGATCAAACCGGCCGCCATCCTTGGGCAGATCCGCCGGGGCCAGGCTCACGGTGATGCGCCGCTGGGGGAACTCGAAGCCGCTGTTCACCAGTGCTGAGCGCACCCGGTCCCGGCTTTCCCTCACCGCGGTGTCACCCATGCCGACAATGGTGAAGGCCGGTAAACCCGGAGCCAGATGCGTTTCCACCCGCACTTCACGGGCCTGGATTCCGAGCGGGGCGCGGCTGTAGAGCAATGCGTGCGTCACGGGGTCTCACAGAATTCAGGGGTTGCGAGCCAGTGTACGGGGAGAAGGTGGCGGTACGTGTGCGAGGTTGGCGGCGGCAGATGTAGGAAATCGGACTTTCTGTAGGAGCGATGCCTGCATGGCGAACACCCGCAATCGCGAGCAGGTTCGCATGTCGTAGATCCCCCTGGGGGGCAAGCATAGCTCCTACGGGAAAATACCGGGCGTCAGGCGTCCGTCGTTTTCTCCAGCTCCGCCACCTGTTTCTCCAGCGCTTCCAGTTTTTCCCGGGTGCGCATCAATACCTGCTGTTGAATATCGAACTCTTCCCGGGTGATCAGATCCAGGCGGCTCACGGCTTCCGCCAGTACGCTGCGTACATTGCGCTCCACTTCGTTGCGCAGGCCGCCCAGGTCGGTGGGCAGACGGCCACTGATGTCGGCCATCAGGCGGTCGATAAAGGGTTGGTCAGGCATCGTGAATCTCCATCGGGGGCCAGGGGCAATGGCTGGCCCGGGCCGCCGGGAATGCGGTCTGTGGCGGCGGTGCTTGTATTGGTGAGCGGATGGTAGCACGGTGTCCGCTGGCGCGGCACCGGCGGTGCAGGGCAGCAGCGCTGCACCAAGTTGGAACCCGCCCCAAGGTGGTGCGCTATAATGGCGCGCCGAACCCGTTTCCTGAACCGGGATCGGGATATAACCCACTGAAAATGCATGATTTTCTAAACCTGGCATGGGTCGTGCACTTATTGGGTCAGAGCGTTCGAGCAAACTGTGGATCGGGAACCATAACGGGGCTCGAAGTGAAACGGACGACACCGGACGCGGTGAAAGCTGAGGAGAATGAAATGAAACTGGTTACTGCCGTAATTAAGCCGTTCAAATTGGATGACGTGCGTGAAGCACTCTCCGAGATCGGCGTGCAAGGCATCACCGTTACCGAGGTGAAAGGCTTTGGACGCCAGAAAGGTCACACCGAGCTGTACCGGGGTGCCGAGTACGTGGTGGATTTTCTGCCCAAGGTAAAAATCGAGGTGGCCATTGCCGAGTCCTCTCTGGACCAGGTGATTGAAGCCATCGCGAAAGCTGCCAATACCGGCAAGATTGGTGACGGCAAGATCTTCGTCACCTCCCTGGAGCAAGCCATTCGTATCCGTACCGGCGAGACCGGCGAGGACGCGATTTAAGTTTTACCGTGTTGTAAATCGACCCATGCCAGGGTTTAGAGAACACGCTTCCATTTTCGGAGGGTTGCATTGTGGAAAATCAAATTTTTGAACTTCAGTACGCCATGGACACCTTTTATTTTCTGGTGTGTGGCGCATTGGTAATGTGGATGGCTGCCGGCTTTGCCATGCTGGAAGCCGGTCTGGTGCGTGCGAAAAACACCACCGAAATTCTCACCAAGAACGTGGCGCTGTTTGCCATTAGCTGCATCATGTACCTGGTGTGCGGTTACGCCATCATGTACGGCGGCGGCATCTTCCTGGACGGTATCGAAGCCTTCGATCTGGCCGGTGTGCTGAGCGCATCTACCGAGAACGGATTCGATGGTGATTCCGTCTACTCTGGTGCCTCTGACTTCTTCTTCCAGGTAGTGTTCGTGGCTACCGCCATGTCCATCGTCTCCGGTGCGGTTGCCGAGCGCATGAAGCTGTGGGCCTTCCTGGTCTTCGCGGTATTCATGACCGGTGTGATCTACCCGCTGGAAGGTTCCTGGACCTGGGGTGGTGCCGACGTGTTTGGCATGTACAACCTGGGCGACCTGGGCTTCTCTGACTTTGCGGGTTCCGGCATCGTTCACATGGCTGGTGCTGCTGCTGCGCTGGCGGGTGTGCTGCTGCTGGGTGCTCGTAAAGGCAAATACGGTCCGAACGGTGAAGTGCACGCTATCCCGGGTGCCAACCTGCCGCTGGCGACCCTGGGTACCTTCATCCTGTGGATGGGCTGGTTCGGCTTCAACGGCGGTTCCGTACTGAAGCTGGGCGATGCTGCAAGCGCGCACTCTGTGGCCATGGTGTTCCTGAACACCAACGCTGCCGCCGCTGGTGGTGCTGTTGCTGCCCTGATCGTTGGCCGCATCCTGTTTGGCAAGGCTGATCTGACCATGCTGCTCAACGGTGCGCTTGCCGGTCTGGTTGCCATCACTGCCGAGCCGTCTACCCCGACTCCGCTGCTGGCTACCCTGTTCGGTGCCGCTGGTGGTGTGCTGGTAGTGTTCAGCATCCTGACCCTGGACAAGCTCAAGATCGACGATCCGGTCGGTGCCATCTCCGTACACGGTGTAGTCGGTCTGCTGGGTCTGCTGCTGGTACCGGTTACCAACGGTGATGTGTCCTTCTCTGGTCAGATCATCGGCGCCGTCACCATCTTCGTATGGGTATTCGTGGCCAGCCTGATCGTCTGGGGCATCCTGAAAGCCGTCATGGGCATCCGGGTTTCCGAGGAAGACGAGTACGAAGGCATGGACATCGCTGACTGCGGCATGGAAGCCTACCCGGAATTCGTGAAAGGTTAATCCTTCACAACGATTTCCTTGAAATGACAGGGCGCCTTCGGGCGCCCTTTTTTTGTTTTCAAAAATCCCCCTCAGGTTATTGGCGGCGCTCTTTCTTATGGGGATCAGAGGCGCTTGCCCCCTGTGCTATGATGCCCCCTTTGCCGCCAGCTGCTTGCCGACACCATGACCGAAACCACTGTTATCCGCCTCCGCAAGAATGAAGAGCGCCGCCTTAAAGCCGGCCATCTGTGGGTCTATGCCAACGAGATCGACACCCGCCATACCCCGCTGCGAGATCTACCCGCCGGTGTTGCCTGTGTGGTGGAAGACAGCCGGGGCAAGCCGCTGGGCCGGGCCCTGCTCAGTCCTCATTCACTGATTGCTGCCCGTCTTTACAGTCGGGATGTGAAGCAGGAGCTGTCGCGCAGCTTCTTCAAGAAACGCATCGAACAGGCACTGGCCCTGCGCGAAACGCTCTTTGAAGAACCCGGCTACCGGTTGATCTTCGGTGAAGCCGACGGCCTGCCGGGCCTGGTGGTGGATCGTTTCGGTGATGTACTGGTGGTGCAGACCGGCTCCGGTGCCATGGAAGCGCATCTGGAGACCATCGTCAGTGCCCTGGATGCGGTACTCAGCCCCACGCATATCATTGCCAAAAACGAAGCGGCGGCCCGGGAAATCGAGGGCATGGAGCGCTACACCAAGGCATTGAAAGGGGATCTGGTCGACGAAGTCTCGCTCACCGAAAACGGCGCCCACTTTGTGGCACCGCTGGCGGAAGGCCAGAAAACAGGCTGGTTCTATGATCACCGCAGTGCCCGCCAGGCCATGGCGCCATTGGCCAGGGGAGCACGGGTGCTGGACGTGTTTTCCTACTGCGGCGGCTGGGGCGTGCAGGCAGCACTGGCAGGAGCAGAATCAGTGACCTGCGTGGATGCTTCGGAAACTGCCATCGACTATGTGCACCGCAATGCCGAACTGAACGGGGTAGCAGGCAAGGTGGGCAGCATCCAGGGCGATGCCTTTGCCGCCATGAAGCAGCTGATCGCCGATGGCGAAAAGTATGATCTTGTGGTGCTGGATCCGCCGGCGTTCGTGAAGCGCAAAAAGGATTTCAAGAACGGCCTGGCCGGGTATCACGCCATCAATGAGCTGGCCCTGCGCCTGATCAAGCCGGGCGGGTACCTGATCTCTGCTTCATGCTCCATGCACATGCCGGCAGACCGCTTGCTGGAAGTGATCCACAGCAGTGCTCGCCACATTGACCGTAGTGTGCAGGTGATCGGTTACCAGGGGCAGGGGCCGGATCACCCGGTGCACCCGGCCATTGTGGAAACCTCCTACCTGAAAAGCTGGTTCTGCCGGATCAACTTCTCTCTGTAGGCCGACGCGAGCTGGGCTGACTCACTGGTATGACTGAGTCAGCCCTGGGTTTTCTCAAGATTCATCAGAAAATCCGCGATCAACCGGTTGGCCCAGCTTCGTGGTCGCCAGCCTTCAAAGTAAGCGCAATGGCTCCCTCTGCGGGTAATCACCAGCAGGGTACGGGGCAGGTCCCGCACCAGCGATTCGTATTCGCGCACATTGCCGATCACACACACCGGATCGTCTTCCGCGTTCAGCACCAGCAGAGGGATGGTGATCTGCTTCATGACCACCATGGGATTGCTGGCTTGCAGGAAATCGGCGTGGCTGTGGTAACCGGCGATTTCATGGAGGTGGGTATGAAACGCATGCAGATCCGGGGCGCTGGCACAGGCGTTATAGGTTTGCAGTTTGCTGAACGCCTCGGCATTGGCGGTGACAAAGGTGCGCGCCAGTTTGCGGGCCATCATGCGGTTGTAAGGTTGCCGGGCACGGCGGAAGGCCACCTCGATGTTGTAGCCGGGGCAATAGGCCATGGCGCCGCGAAACGGGGCGTTTTCTCCTTCTTCGCCCAGGTAGCGCACCAGTAATCCGGAACCCGCCGAGATGCCTACGGCATAGAGGGGAGACTGCGGATAGCGTTGCTGAATGACAGCGAGTTGTTCGCGCAAGTCATCGGTGTCGCCCATGGTGTTGATGCGAGGTGCGGTCAATGGCAAGTCGCCGTGGCCGCGCCGGGTGCAGACCACCACCCGCCAGCCTGTTTGCTGATGAAGGTCCCTTACCAGCCCGCGCATGCTCTTCGGTGAACCGGTAATGGTATGCAGGACCAGCAGGGTGGGGGTGTCGGCGGCGGTATCCAGACCGATCCAGTCCAGTGAGGTGGTACCACCGTCACGCATGGTGAGCATATCGGTGTGGGAATAATCCAGCGCCGGGGAAAAGGCTTTTTTCAATCCCAACACTATCAATTGCAGGTGAGTGTTGAACAGCCAGGGCGTGGGAAAAAACCGTTGTGATAACTGCGGTAGCCGGGTCAGCATGTCCCGGTTAAAGCCGGTATCCCGGAACACCAGCTGCGGCTTGCGCGCGGCCGTTTTCAGGTAGTACGCCACGGCAAGGCTGGCTAGCAGAATGACGATAATGATAGTCACTGGTACGGCGCTCCATGCGGTAGGAAGTGAACGTGCCGGGTTTCCGATGAATCGTCAATGGCCGGCCCGGCAACTGCGCAGCCGGATGATCGCGGCCAAACGGCCGCTCCCACGGTGATGCGATCAGGCTTTTGTGGGAGCGGCGGGGCCGCCGCGACAGAGGCTGTTATTTCAGTTTTTCCAGCATGGCGGCCATGCGGGTCCGTACCACTTCAATGGCCTTGTAGGGGCGGATCATGACTTTGAAGTCGATGATCTTTCCGTCTTCATCCCACTGGATCATGTCCACGCCGTTGACGGCGATGCCGTCCAGTTCGACGACAAATTCCAGCACGGAATGCCTGCCGTCATGGACTTCGCGAACATAACGGAAGCTGTCGTTGAGCAGCACATGCAAGGCCGCTGTCAGGTAGGCAGTGGTCAGTGTCTTGCCGGTTTGCGGTGTATGCACGAGCGGTGAATGGAAAACTGCCTGATCGGCAATCAGCTCACTGAGAGCCTGTGGGTCGCGGTTTTTTACCACTGCGTGCCAGGCATCAATATTCGCCATGGATTATCTCCTTCAGGCCGCATTCAATGCGCGGCGCGCCTGTTCGTATTCGTCCGCCAGCCGGGCGATGGCGTCACCGGCGCTTTGGATGGCGTCCACAGCACCGATGCCCTGGCCGCAGCCCCAGATATCTTTCCAGGCTTTCTTGTCGGAATCGCCGCCGGAGCCGAAGTTCATGGCAGACGGGTCGCTTTCCGGCAAATCGTTCGGGTCCATCCCCGCGTTGACGATGGACGGTGCCAGGTAGTTGCCATGCACCCCGGTGAACAGATTGCTGTAGACAATATCGTCCGCACGGCTGTCCACGATCATCTGTTTGTAGCCCTGGGCCGCATTGGCTTCTTCGGTAGCAATGAACATGGAACCGATGTAGGCCAGGTCCGCGCCCATGGCCTGGGCGGCCAGCACACTGCGGCCGTTGGCGATGGAACCGGACAGGGCCAGCGGGCCATCAAACCAGGTGCGCAGTTCCTGGATCAGGGCAAAGGGAGACTGGGTACCGGCATGGCCACCGGCGCCAGCAGCCACGGCGATCAGGCCGTCGGCGCCTTTCTCGATAGCCTTGCGGCCGAAGCGATCGTTGATCACATCGTGCATCACCATTCCACCCCAGCCGTGAACCGCCTGGTTCACTTCCACGCGGGCGCCCAGTGAGGTGATCACCATCGGCACCTTGTACTTCTCACACAGCTCCAGATCCTTCTCCAGGCGGTCGTTGGAGCGATGCACGATCTGGTTGACCGCAAAGGGGGCGGCGGGCTGGTCCGGATGATCCCGGTCCCAGGCGGCCAGCTCTTCGGTGATGCGGTGCAGCCACTCGTCCAGCTGCGACAGGGGGCGGGCATTGAGGGAAGGAAAGGAGCCGATAATGCCTGCCTTGCACTGGGCCAGAACCAGATCCGGGTTGGAAATAATGAACAGGGGTGAGCCCATCACGGGCAGGCGCAGGCGGTCAGCAATGGAAGCGGGCAGGGACATGATGGGTCCTCCAGTAATTGATTTACCCTGTAAAATTTACACCGTATAAGTTAAAGGTCAAGTCCTCCCTGTCCGTGTCAGTGAGCGAAACGGTCAATGATCCAGAGTGGGGGGATTCACGCGCATGCCCGCATACAGGGTGCGCATGATCTTCTCGCGCAGGGTGTCGCCATCCATACCGCGCAGGCCGCTGGCCAGTTCCAGCACCACGATGCCGTGCAGGGTGGCCCAGAACATATAGCCGATCAGCTGGGCGTCGCCTTCCAGCAGCCCGGCGTCAATCATTTCGCGCACATAAGCCACCATGGTTTCCTGGGCGCGTAGATTGGCCTGACGCAGCTCCGGGTAACGCTCTTCGTCGGGCTGGGTGAACGAGAAAATCAGCTGATAGGCCGCCGGGTAGGTCTTGGCAAAGGTCACATAGGCATCGCCCACGGCTCGAGCCTTGGCGCGGGCATCCGGGGCCTGCTGTACGGCTTGTTCCAGGTTGGCGGAAAAACGGTGGAAGGCTTCTGCGCGCACGGTGGCGAGGATCTCGTCCTTGTCCTGGAAATAGCGATAGGGGGTCATCGGGCTGACCCCGAGGGTGCTGGCGATCTGACGCATGGTCACATTCTGCGGCCCTCGTTCGATAAACAGCCGGGTGGCCACATCACAGACCTTGTCGCGGAAAGCGGCAATTTCTTCATCGGTTTTGGGCTTCTTCGCCAAGGGGATGCTCCGGGGCCGGGGGTTGGGCTTACAGTGTAAACGAAGAGCGGGCCGTCGCCGAAACCCGCCAGCCATATGCCGGTTGGGTGAACAGTGACATCCTCCCTTGGGCCCTTCGGCCTCTGTGGTTATGATGCCAGTGTCTTGGCAGGGGAATGGCTGTGAGCCGAATCTTGATTGTGGATGATGAACCGCGCATCGCGGAGCCGTTGATGTTTGCGTTGGAGCGCGAACATTTCTCGGTGGACCATGTGCCGCTTGGCCAACAAGCGCTTGGGCGTCTCACCTCCCGGGCCTTTGATCTGGTGGTGCTGGATGTGGGCCTGCCGGATCTGAACGGCTTCGAGGTGCTCAAGCAGCTGCGCCAGTCCAGCCAGGTGCCGGTGTTGTTCCTCACCGCTCGCCAGGATGAGGTGGATCGCATCCTGGGTCTGGAGCTGGGCGGCGACGACTATGTGACCAAGCCGTTCAGTCCCCGCGAAGTGGTGGCGCGTATTCGTGCCATTCTCAAGCGGCTTGCTCCTCGCGCCGATGACAGTGCCGCCAGTTTGTGGCAACTGGATGAGGCGGGTGCGCGGATCCTGTTTCGTGGCACCGAACTGGCACTTACCCGTTCCGAATTCCGTATTCTCTCCGCCCTGCTGAAACATCCCGGCCAGGTATTCACCCGGGCGCAATTGCTGGATATCTGCGACAGTGATGAAGACAGCTTCGAGCGTAGTGTGGATACTCACATCAAAACCTTGCGTGCGAAATTACGCCCATTGGATGGTGAGAATCTTGTCGCTACTCGCCGCGGTATCGGCTATTACATTGAGAGCGACGCCGAATGAAACTCGGGCAGCGCCTGCTGGTTTTCTATTTCCTGATTCTCGGGCTGGTAGGTTGGTTCGTGCTGGATATGGTGTTCGGCCAGGCCAAGCCACTGGTGCGCCAGTCCGCCGAAGAAACCCTGGTAGACGCAGCCAATCTGCTGGCGGAAATCGTTGCCGAGGATGCGCATAACGGCGAAATCGTGATTACCCCGTCCTTGCGCCAGGCGCTCAATCGTTATGCCGGGCGTACACCGGATGCGGATATCTGGGGGCTGAAAAAAGATCGCACCCACACCCACATTTATATTACCGGCCCCACCGGTCTGGTGTTGTTCGACTCCAGAGGAAAAGATGAAGGCCAGGATTTTTCCCGCTGGAACGATGTGCATCTGACCCTGCAAGGGCGCTATGGGGCACGCACCACTCGCAGCGATCCGGATGATCCTTCCACATCGGTGATGTATGTGGCCGCGCCAGTCCGCGATAGTGGCAGCCTGATCGGAGTGATCAGCCTGGGCAAACCGGGTCGTGCCATTGAGCCCTTTGTGCAACGGGCGGAGCGTCATCTGATGTTGTATGGCGGTCTGGCCCTGTTCGGTTGTTTGCTGCTTGGAGTATTGCTGGCCTGGTGGCTCAGTCGCCGGGTCAACCGTTTGCGCCGCTATGCGGAGGCGGTGGCCAATAACGAACGCCCGGCGCCGCCGGTATTCCGGGGTAACGACGAAATTCGTGATCTGGCGGATGCGGTCACGTCAATGCGTCGACGTTTGGAAGAACGGGCGCGGCTGGAAGACAACGTTAGCCTGCTGACTCATGAAATGAAAAGCCCGCTGGCGGCCATTCGCGGCGCCGGCGAAATTCTTCATGATGAAATTAACGATCCGTCTCTGGCTCGCTTTACCGATAACGTGATCCACGAAAGCCAGCGCCTCAGCGACCTGCTGGACCGGTTGCTGGCCATGGCCAAGCTGGAAAAGCTGGAAAGCCTGCCCGCCCGCAAAAGTCGCGTCACTATTTCCACCCTGGTGGAAGACTGGCAGCGCAGTCGTTTTTCGCTACTGGCGGAAAAGCATCTGGACGTCAGCGTGAAAGACGGTGTGCTTCAGGCAGAAGCCGAAACCCTCAAGCTGGCTCTGTTCAACCTGCTGGATAATGCCCTGCGGTTTGCCAACGCGGAAACCACCCTCACAGTGCAAGTGGCAGGAGATCGCCTGACTGTGGAAAACATCGGTCCGCCCATCCCCGACTACGCACTGGATCGCGTCACGGAACGCTTCTACTCCCTGCCGGCCCCAGGCCATGACAAAAGCTCCGGCCTGGGGTTGGCGATGGTTAACGAAATTGCCAACCTCCACGGCGGCAGCCTGACACTGGGCAACACCGACAACGGCGTCCACGCCACCCTGATAATCCCCCAGCACTAAAACGCTTACCGTAGGAGCTTCGCTGGCGGCGCGATCAAAAGCATTTCTCCACAGAGAGCACACAGAGAAAAAACAGTCCTTTCCTCAGTGATCTCTGCGCCCTCTGTGGTAAGTCAGGCTGGACTATCGCGCCGCCAGAGACGTTATTCGCTTCGCTCAGCCTTGGGCTGTTACCTTCGTGAGCTCGGCGCTTACTGCCAGGCTTGGGGTTTGCTTTTCCTTGTAGCTTGCTGCTTGAAGCTTGTATCTCTCTCTCCACACAGAATCCCCACAAAACCCCCAACCTGACTTTGCACACTGGCCTCTCCATATGAGGGAGAGGAACCATGCGACCCAACCTGTTACTGAAAATGCTCACTATCGCCGGCCTGTTGATGGTGCTGGTGATTCCCCTGTTGATGATCCAGGACAAGGTTCGTGACCGCAGTAATGAAGCCTGGCAGGTAAAACAGCAGATCGCCCGCCAGGTCAGTGGCGAGCAGCAGATCAGTGGCCCGGTGATTGTTACCCAACGTGTCCGCAAGCAACTGGTGGAAAAGGCGGACTGCCGTCGCGGCGACAGCTGTACCGTGGTGGAAAAACGCACTGTCCTGGAAAGCCAGATTCCTGATGTGCTGAATATGGATGGGCAGCTGCAGACACAGATGCGTTATCGAGGGATCTACGGTACGCCGGTCTATCGCAGCCTGTTGCATCTGGAAGCAGTGTTTCCGGCCAATTGGCAGCAGGTGAAACAGCCGGAGCAAGTGGTGGCGTCTCGTCCATCGTTGCTGGTGTTGCAGATCAGCGACCTGCGCGGTCTGGTGGAGCGTCCGCAGATCCTGGTAAACGATGTGCCCCTGCCATTGGTGGAAACCGAGCAGCTGCCGTCCGGGCTGGGCGCCAACGCAGTGGCAGTGAAAGTGCCCGATGAACTGGCCGGTGCCTTTACCGTCAAGGTGCGCCTGAACCTGAACGGCACGGAATCTCTGGCTGCCTTGCCATTGGCGAAAGAAACCCGCATCGGCCTGCGTGCAGATTGGCCACACCCCAGCTTTGAAGGGCTGGTATTACCCGTGGAAAGAGAGATCAATACAGATGGCTTCACCAGCCAGTGGCGAACCAACAGCCTGGCAGCGGCCAGCGCCATTCTCTGCGCCCGGGGCGACGGCGCCTGCGGTGACGCCAGTCAGGCTCTGCGGGTAAGACTGGTGCAGCCGGTAACCGGCTTGCTGTCCAGTGAGAGGGCCCTGAAATACAGCTACCTGATCGTCGGCCTGACCTTCGCCGCCTTCTTCCTGTTCGAGATATTGCGTCGCTACCCGTTGCATGCCATGCAGTATCTGCTGGTGGGCCTGGCGTTGGCCATGTTCTACCTGTTGCTGGTAGCCCTGAGCGAGCACATCGATTTCGCCCTGGCGTATCTGGTCGCAGCGCTGGCCTGCTGTGCCTTGATCGGCGTTTACCTGATGGCAGTATTGCGATCCCCTAGAGCGGGGTGGGTCTTCGCTGTCAGTTTGCTGCTGGTGCAGGGCCTGATCTACGGCATTCTGATGGCAGAAGACTACGCCTTGCTGCTTGGCGCCCTGTTACTTTTCGCGGCCCTGGCGCTGGTGATGATCGTCACCCGTCACCTGGACTGGCATGGCTTTGCGGTTCCCGGTAAGGCCATGGCGAAAGCCAGATCGGAACCGGGTGAATGACATGACTAGTGGTCGCATCGCACGCTTGCTACGGGCCAGCCGGCGTTTCCCCGCCCAACGTCGCGATTTGCTGGAGCGGGCCCTGCGCCTGTGCCAGCAGGCGCTGGCCGGCAACGCCCGGGATCGCGAAGCCATGTTGTGGCTAGGCCTAATCTGGTGGCAGTTGGGGGCTCGCCGTCGAGGTCGGGCAATTTTAAGAGCAGCACATAATTCGTTTTAGTAAAGCCGGGTTATCAGGAGGTTATTCGCAACGCGAAGCCGATTAACAACATTACAGACATAGCAATTTTGTTGATGTTGCGGTTTTTTTACAATTGGGTTACTACTTAACGCGGATCAAGGGAGCCCATGAACGGGCTCAGGATGGCCTTGGTTCACTTTATTAATCAGGGAGAAATTCATGAATAAGAAAATTCCAGTGTTTGCGATTGCCGCGCTTGCCGGTGCCATCAGCCAGACTGCTATGGCTGAAGTGCCTTCTTTTAACTACATGCAGTTCGACTATGTTGTGTCCGGTGACTCGGAAGTTAGCGAGGGCGGTCTGTCCGAGTCGTTTGATCTTGAACAGGGCTTCGGTCTGCAGGGCGGTTTCGAAATCGGTGACTATGTCATGGTCATGGGGCGGCATTTGTCGCTGGACTATGAGGATGACCTGGGTTTTGCATTGGGTGACGCTGATAATGCCGTGTTTAACGACATGACGTTTATTGGTGTCGGTGCGCATATTCCGGTGGCGGATATGGTCGACCTTTATGGTGCAGTTGGTTTCAGCCGCCCAACGTTCATTGGTATTGCCGGTGAGGGGTATGGCCTGGAAGTCGGCGCCCGTGCCAACTTTGAAATGGTGACCGCATCACTCTGGTACAACATGGGTCAGACGGATACCAAGATTGGTACGGACTCCCTGGATATTGACCCGGAATTACTGGGCCTGGATGTGGCCATTTCCTTCGCGCCGGATGCTCCCGAGCTGGTGCTGGGATATGTTGATGCGACCCACGAACTCGAGATTGATAACGATAAACTTGACCTGGATTACGATCACTTCTCCATTGGCGTAAGAAAATCCTTCTGATCGCCCTGAACCGGGATCCGCTTGCGGATCCCGTGTTTCTTCTTGTTCCAGGAAAATCCTTCCATCGTAGTCAGCCAACGGAAAATTTTCTTTCACCTGTTTAATGATCGAGTGCCATTTGGATTTCAAAAAAAGACCGCGCTCCATCCAGGAACGCGGTCTTTTTTTTCAGTACCGGCAGGCGCCATTTCGCGAACGATTAACTATTCATTACCTTTCCCGTATGCCCGCAAAAACAACGCCACCACTTGCTCTGCATGGGGTTGTGCCTCGCTGGCCGTCATCGGTTGCTGATAGCCGATCATAACGCGCATGTGCTGGCAGCCCTGCAACAGGGAAAAGAAGTTTTCTGATGCCTGCTTGGGATCACTGACATCAAGCTGCCCGGCGGCGTTGGCGCTGCGGATCAGGTTTTCCATGGCGGTGAGCGTACGTTGCGGGCCTGCCTCGAAAAACAACCGTGCCATTTCAGGATCCTGAGTGGCCTGGCTGTTCATAAGCCGTTGCAGCTCCACGGCATCCGGGCTGTGGATCAGTTCGAGAAAGGCCAGGCCGATCTTGGTGAGGGTGGTGCGCAGGGGCTGGCTTTCGTCCAGCTCAAAGATCGGCACCGGCAGCATATTCTGGCATTTTGCCTCGATAGCCGCGGAGAATAACGTTTCCTTGTCGCTGAAATGGCTATAAACCGTCAGTTTGGAGACCTTGGCCTCCTTGGCCACCGCATCCATGCTGGTGCCAGCAAACCCTTGGGAGACAAAGAGTTTTTTGGCGGCATTAAGAATGGCCGCGCGCTTGGCCGGATCCTTGGGGCGGCCACGGGTGGCAGGGGCGTTGGTGTCGATCATCTCGCTCATATTTCAATACTGGACGGTTCAGTTTAATAAAATTACTATACTGGCTAGTATAGCATAAAGGGAAGGCAACCGTCGGTGGCTTTCAAGGTAAACACGGGTTAGTAAAGGGTAGAGGGTAGCTGCCATGTTTCGTTCACTGTTGATACCGGTTCTGGTTATCGGGGTCGTTGGGGCTTTCAGCCTGCAGGCCTGTTCCGATGCGGAATCCGGCAAAACCGAAGCGCCGCGTCCGGCGCTGGTGGTTCAGCCGCTGACTGCCGGTGCCAGCCAGGATGTATTTCCCGGCGAAGTGCGTGCCCGTTACGAGCCGGAGCTGGGCTTTCGCATCGCCGGCAAGATCAGCCAGCGCAAGGTGGACGTGGGCGATCGTGTCAGCAAGGGCGATGTGCTGGCCACCCTGGATACCGATGATGTGAACCTGCAATTGGATGCGGCCCGGGCCCGCTTTGCCTCCGCCCAGGCCGACCACAAGCTGGCCCGCAGTGAACTGGACCGTCATCAGGCCCTGCTTGAACGCCAGGTCATCAGCCGCTCCCAGTACGATGGCGTGGAAAGCCGTTTCGATGCGGCCCAGGCCCAGTTGCGCCAGGCCCGCGCCAACCTGAATGTGGCCCGCAACCAGACTGACTATGCCACCCTCAAGGCACCGAAGGACGGGGTCATCGCCCAGCGTCTGGCGGAAGCCGGCCAGGTGGTGGCCGCCGGCCAACCGGTGTTTGTGCTGGCGGTGGATGGCGATCGGGAGGTGCGTATCGACCTGCCGGAGCAGGACGTGGGTCGGTTCGTCATCGGCATGCCGGTGGCTATTGAACTATGGTCGCGCAAGGGCAAGGTGTTCCCCGGCACCCTGCGGGAGCTCTCCCCGTCGGCAGACCCGCGTTCGCGCACCTTTGAAGCCCGGGTGGCCTTTGATAACGACGATGTAGGTGCGGACCTGGGCCAGTCGGCCCGGGTGGTGGCCAGTGGCGCCGCCGGCAATGGCGTGCTCACGCTGCCCCTGGCTGCGGTTACTGCGGAGGGGGATGAGCGATATGTCTGGGTGGTGAACCCTGCAGATTCCAGCCTGATAAAAACTCCGGTGGAAACCGGCGCCTATGGTGCGGAAACCATTCCTGTGCTGTCAGGCCTGCAAGCGGACACCTGGGTGGTAGCCGCCGGTACCCATTTGCTTCGTGAAGGGCAGACGGTGATTCCCGTGGATCGCCAGAATCGGCAGATTGAAATGGTGGCAGCAGACACCCGATCCCCGGCCGATGACGCCGGGACCGAGAGCGAATAGGGAGCACCACCATGTCATTCAATCTCTCGGAATGGGCACTCAAGAACCGCGCTCTGGTGCTCTACGCCATGATCCTGCTCGGTGCCATGGGCGCTATTTCCTACGCCAGCCTGGGGCAGAGCGAAGACCCGCCGTTCACCTTCAAGCTGATGACAATCAATACTCAATGGCCCGGTGCCAGTGCCGAGGAAGTGTCACGGCAGATTACCGAGCGCATCGAAAAGAAGCTGATGGAAACCGGCGACTTCGAGCGCATCACTTCCTACTCCCGCCCCGGTGAATCGCTGGTCATGTTCATGGCCCGGGACGAAATGCGTTCCAAGGAGATCAAGGATCTCTGGTACCAGGTGCGCAAGAAAGTGGGTGATATCCGTCATACCCTGCCCCGGGATGCACTGGGGCCGTTCTTCAACGATGAATTCGGCACCACCTTCGGCAACATCTATGCGTTGACCGGCCCGGGTTTCGACTACGCCATCATGAAAGACTACGCCGACCGCCTGCAGCTGGCCCTGCAGCGCGTGGAGGACGTGGGCAAGGTGGAGCTGGTGGGTCTGCAGGACGAAAAGATCTGGGTGGAAATTTCCAACACCAAGCTGGCGTCCCTGGGCATTCCTCTGGTCACCGTGCAGCAGGCGTTGCAGTCGCAGAATGCGGTGGCCGACGCCGGCTTTTTTGAAACTCCCAGCAGTAGAGTGCGCCTACGGGTGTCCGGGGAATTCACCAGTGTGGAGGATATCCGCCACTTCCCTATCCAGGTGGGCAACCGCACCATCAAATTGGGTGACATTGCCACCGTTTATCGTGGCTTCAGTGATCCACCCCAGCCGCGAATGCGTTTCATGGGTGAGAATGCCATCGGCATTGCGGTGTCCATGAAGGACGGCGGTGACATTCTCAAATTGGGTGAAAACCTGGACAAGGCCTTCGCCGAACTGCAGAAGAGCCTGCCGTTGGGCATGGAACTGCGCAAGGTCTCCGATCAGCCGGCAGCGGTGGAAGCCGGAGTAGGCGAGTTCGTACAGGTGTTGATGGAAGCCCTGGTGATCGTGTTGCTGGTGAGTTTCTTCTCACTGGGCTGGCGGACCGGCATGGTGGTCGCCCTGTCCATTCCGCTGGTGCTGGCCATGACCTTTGCGTCCATGAAGTATTTCGACATCGGCCTGCACAAGATTTCCCTGGGGGCGCTGGTGCTGGCGCTGGGGCTGATGGTGGACGATGCCATTATTGCCGTGGAGATGATGGCGATCAAAATGGAGCAGGGCTTCAGCCGTATCAAAGCTGCCGGCTTTGCCTGGAAAAGCACAGCCTTTCCCATGCTCACCGGTACCTTGATCACTGCGGCAGGCTTTCTGCCAATCGCCACGGCGCAATCCAGCACCGGTGAATACACACGCTCGATTTTCCAGGTGGTGACCATCGCTTTGCTGGCTTCCTGGATTGCTGCGGTGGTGTTCGTGCCTTATCTGGGTGAAAAACTGCTGCCTAACCTGGCCAGGAAAAATGCCAGTGGCGACGTGCACGATCCTTATCAGAAACCTTTCTATCAGCGTTTTCGTAGCGTGGTGGAATGGTGCGTGCGCTATCGCAAAACCGTCATCGGTCTGACCGTAGGCATCTTCGTGTTTTCCCTGCTGCTGTTCAGCCTGGTGCCCCAACAGTTCTTCCCGTCTTCCAACCGGCTGGAGCTGATGGTGGACATGAAACTGGAAGAGGGTGCCTCGCTCATCGCTACCCAGGAGCAGGCTCTGCGCCTGGAAGCCATGCTCGGCGAAAATGAGCTGATCGAAAATTACGTGGGTTACATGGGCAGCGGTTCACCCCGTTTCTATCTGTCTCTCGACCAGAAACTGCCGGCGGCGTCGGTGGCCCAGTTCGTCATTCTTACCCGCAATATCGACGAGCGTGAGCAGGTGCGGAGTTGGCTGGAGGAAACCCTGAAGCGGGATTTCCCCACCGTACGCACCCGTGTGTCGCGGCTGGAAAACGGCCCGCCGGTGGGCTATCCGTTGCAATTCCGGGTCTCCGGGGAGCACATTCCCCAGGTCCGTGAACTGGCCCGGCGGGTGGCGGCACAGGTCCGCGATAATCCACACACCCAGAACGTGCACCTGGACTGGGAAGAGCCCAGCAAGGTAGTGCGCCTGAACGTGGACCAGGACCGGGCGCGGACATTGGGGATTACCACCGCTGATCTCTCCACGGCCCTGCAGGCATCGCTTTCCGGTGTAGCGGTGAGCCAGTACCGTGAAGACAACGAACTGATCAATGTGGAAGTGCGCGGCGACAGTCACGAACGCCACGCCCTGGGCTTGCTTGGCAACCTGGCAGTGCAAACGGACAGTGGTCGCAGCGTGCCGCTGAACCAGATCGCTACCCTGGAGTACGGTTTCGAGGAAGGTATTATCTGGCACCGTGATCGATTGCCTACTGTGACCATTCTGGCTGACGTGAAGGATGATGCCTTGCCGGCCACTCTGGTCAATCAGATCATGCCGCAGCTGGAAGATGTGCGCGCCGACTTGCCGCCAGGCTATCTGCTGGAAGTGGGGGGCACTGTGGAAGAATCGGCTCGTGGGCAGAAATCCGTCAATGCCGGCATGCCGCTGTTCATACTGGTGGTGGTTACTTTGCTGATGCTGCAACTGCGCAGCATGCCTCTGTCGCTGATGGTGTTTATCACTGCACCGCTGGGGCTGATCGGGGTGACCTTCTTCCTGCTGATCTTCCAGAAGCCATTCGGTTTCGTGGCCATGCTCGGCACCATCGCGTTGGCCGGCATGATCATGCGTAATGCGGTAATTCTGGTGGACCAGATCGGCCAGGACATGGACCAGGGGCTCAGTACCTGGGATGCCATCATCGAATCGACGGTGCGTCGTTTCCGGCCCATTGTGCTCACCGCGCTCACCGCCGTACTGGCCATGATCCCGTTGTCTCGCAGCGTCTTCTTCGGCCCCATGGCGGTGGCCATCATGGGCGGCCTGATAGTGGCAACGGCACTGACCTTGCTGTTCCTGCCGGCGCTTTACGCCGCCTGGTTCCGGGTGAAGGAAGAACACGCAACAGCCACACACAACGAACGCTGATGAAATGCCGGTCATAGCCGGCTTCCCCTTGGCCCCGGTTCTTCCGGGGCTTTTTTTTAACAACACCGCCGTAGGAGCGCCGCTCGCGGCGCGATAAAAGACCAGAATCAAAAGCGTTTTCACCACAGAGGGCACAGAGTTCACAGAGAAAAACCTGCCTTACCTCAGTGAACTCTGTGCCCTCTGTGGTGAAACTGGTTTTTCAGGTTTCGGGGTTATGCACTTCGCTCACCCTTCACTGCACCTCGATAGTCAGCGCCTCGCTCCGCCCCTGGTGTGCCGCCCTTACGCAACGAAGGCTGAATGTTCCTGCCCGGTCAAATCGCCACGGCAAGGTCACCGTACTATCCGGCTCACTCAGGCGGGTGTTGGGGTAATCCTTGCGCAGATCGGGCATCAGCTTGTGGATCAGATCCTGATCGCGCAGGGCGGTGTCATCGCCCAGGGCAAACAGGTGCCAGTCATCACTGTGGTTTGTCAGGCTCAACCGCACACTGTGCTGGTAGGAGATGGCCAGGCTGGCGGGCGTCCAGGAATTGTAAAAACTCACCGGCAGGATGGGTAAATCCACCGGGTTTCGCAGGGCCGTGCCCGCCGCCATGGGGATCTCGTCTGGCAGAAAGCCATGGGCCCCGCTACCCTGCGATAAAGACAGCGTGCCGGCCAGCAGTACAACAATAGGGTATTTCAGTCGGTCAGGCATGGCATCGTGTATGAAATGGAGGGATCTCTGTGAGAACAAGAATACGTGTTTTGTTGATGGCTTGCCTGTGCATCTGTGTGGCCTCCGTCAGTGCCGCGCCACTCACTGTGGCAGTGAAGGCCTCGCCCCCATTCAGCTTCCAGAATGGCGATCGCTGGGATGGTGTCAGCGTTGAGCTTTGGGAACAGATCGCCGAGCAGGCCGGCTATGAATACCGCTTCCGCCCCTACAAGACCGTGTCCGACATGCTTGCGGCGGTGGAGCTGGGTCAGGCGGATGTGGCCATTGGCGCGATCAGTGTCACCGCCGACCGGGAGAGGCGACTGGATTTCACCCAGCCCATGTACCGGGGCGGGCTGGGCATTGCCACCCGTACCGAAGCCAGCGGCTGGATGACCACCCTGCGCGGCCTGTTTTCCTGGAAGTTCTTCTCCGCTGTGCTGGCCCTTGGGTTGGTGCTGTTACTGGTCGGATTGCTGGTGTGGATGTTCGAACGCAAGAAAAACCCGGAGCAGTTCGGCGGCTCCATTGGCCAGGGGATCGGCAGTGGCTTCTGGTGGTCGGCAGTGACCATGACCACCGTGGGCTATGGTGACAAAGCGCCGGTGAGTACCGCGGGTCGTTTCATCGGGTTGGTGTGGATGTTTGTCAGCATCATCACCATTTCCGGTTTCACCGCCGCCATCGCTTCCAGCGTTACCGTCAATCAGTTGCAGACCCGGGTGGCCGGGGCTGGTGATCTGCCCCGTGTGAACACCGCTGTAGTGGAAAACACCAGTGGCGAGCAATGGCTGGTGGGCGAAGGGCTCAGCTACCGCCCTTACCCGAACCTGGAAAAGGCCATGCGCGCGGTCGTGCTCGGCGAGGTGGATGCGCTGGTGGCGGACGCCCCGGTAATGCGCTACATGCTGCGCGAACGGGAAACCTCTCAGGTATTGGTGTTACCGAAGCTGGTGCGCGAGGAGAGCTACGCGTTCGCTGTGGCTAACGGCAGTCAACTGCGCGAGCCCATCGACCAGGCCATGCTGGACATTCTGTCCTTCCAGGAATGGCGACTGGTGTTGAACCGCTATCTCGGTGCAGATCAGTAGCCTCTGTTCATTGGTTATCAGCAAGCTTCAGACGTCGCTGTTATCAAGAAACAGCGGCGCCAGGCTTGCCAATTCTTCTTCCAGATTCCAGTGCATTTCCCGAGCGGTTACGTGTAGCAGTATCAGTGCATTGACGGGGGCGTCGGACTGACGATTGCCGCGCAAACGCCGGGTAAAGCAGCGGTTCAATTCATTCAGTGCCGCATAGCGTGCGTTGAGATCGGCCAGCGACACTTGGCTATTCTGGCGTTTATTCATGTGCTGCTGCAGCAGATACAGGCTGGCAGTGCGCACCAGGGTTTCTGTGGGGTTGCTGAGGGGAAGATGGAATCTGGCCATCGGTCGCAGGAAACGGGTGTGCGGGCAGTCGCTGAGCCCACAGATCAAACCGAAGAGAGAGCTCAGCGCGCGCTGCAATGTGCTTGTCTGTTGATACTGCCGCTGCGGAGTATCCACTTGCACTGAAACCGTTTGAAACGAGTCGCCCAGCGCCGAGTCTGGCAGCAGAAACGCCAGGTTGAGCGCGATGGGGCAATATCGGTGAGTCTCTTTATCTAGCGGGCAGTGGCTGCATTGATGGTAAGTCAGTTCTGCCCAGGCGGGAGGTTTGAAACTGGCGGGAATGGCGATGGTGTCATCCACCAGTTCGATGGCGATGCGTTGTTGCCCGCCTTCCGGTGTGGTGAGGGTGTACGCATAATCAGGCTGCATGGACTTTTTCAGACTGCTTCAGCGGCAGCTTGATGATGAACGTGGTGCCAGTGCCGGGTGCACTTTCCACTGTCATGGTGCCGCCATGATGGCGGATGATGTCATGACAAATCGACAGGCCCAGACCGGTCCCCTTACCGATGGGTTTGGTAGTGTAGAAAGGCTCGAAAATCTGCTCCAGATTCTCGCTCGGAATCCCCGGGCCGTCATCGGCTACTTTCAGTGCGCACCACTGGTCGTCACAGTCTGCGCTAATGGTGATAGTGCCTTTGCCTTCGATGGCCTGGGCCGCGTTGACGAACAGATTCATGAACACCTGTGAAAGCTGGCTTTCCGAGCCGGGGATCAGCGGCAGGGATTCCAGGTTGGCGTGGCTGACATTGATCCGATTCTTCAGCTCGTGCTTGGCCAGGTTCAGTGATGTAGCGATGCAGGATGCAATATTGGTGGGAGAAAAGGATTCCGGCTGATTGTGGGAGAAATTTTTCAGATCGCGGATGATCTGCTTGATGCGTTCAATCCCCTCACTGGTTTCATCGATCAGAGCCGGGTGATCTTCCAGCATGAAACTGAGTTTCCGCTGATCGATTTTCAGGTCGGACTCAGCCTGCAGAAATTGCTGGAATTTCTTTTCGTTGATTCGTTTCTGTAACCCCTTGATCACGCCGGACATGGTATCCATGTATTCCCGCGAGCGATTCAGGTTGGAGGACAGCATGGCTATCGGGTTGTTGATCTCATGGGCAATGCCCGCCGAGATAGTGCCCAGGGAAGCCATTTTTTCAGAATGCAGCAACATGGTTTCTACATGGCTCAATTTCTGGTCTTTCTCTTTTACCTCCTGAATCAGCTGATTGTTCTCTGTCTTGATGTCAGTAATGTCCGTACCGAAGTAAATAAAGCCGTCATCCTCATCAGAAATATAGGAAAGCGGAAACAGGAACATGTTCATCCAGTAAAGGCTGCCATCCGCCCGCTGATTGCACACCTCCCCATTCCAGACCCCGGACGCAGCATGCTTGCATTGCATGATGGGCAGGCCGCTGTCATGGCTATCCGGATGGTTGATGCTTTCGTTCTTTCCGATCAGCTGGGAAAAAGCGTGGCCGCTCAGCGACAGGAACTTGCCGTTGGCAAAGGTAATGGTGCCCTGGCTGTCCGTGGTCAGCACGCAATACTCATCAATGATGCGGGCCAGGGGGCCGAGCAGGGCCTTGTTGAGTTTGTACTCATCCGCATTGACCTCGATCAGATGCATCTTGCGCCCGAACCGGTTGTCCGTCAGGGAGGCAAACTCCGACAGCTTGGCTTCCACGTTGATGGAGGTGCGGTAGGTTTTGTAAAGAAAGAAGATGATGATAAGAAGAATCACAGTGGAAGAAACCAGAAACAATCCTTGCGCTTCCATACCGAAACCGATTTCGGTGTTGTTCATGATACTTTCCATGGAACATGTCTTCCTGTATTTGGCTAGCCGAGGTCAGTCCTCATAGCCAAGACTGCGCAGTGTCTTGCGTTGTTCGCGAACGGTTTCCGCGAGGATGCGGTTTTCCAGCAAAATATCGCGGAACTTGAGCCCTTCGCGGATATTGTCGAGCAGTTGATCGTCATCCCAGGGTTTGGGTATGAAGCGGAATGCACCGGCCTTGTTGATGGCGGACATGACAGTTTCGATATCAATCACTCCGGTGAGAAGAATGCGGATGGTATCCGGCTGGATATCGCGCAGTTCCTGCAACAGTTCCAGGCCGTTGATCTCCGGCATCATGTAATCGGTAATGACCGCATCGAAAACGGTGGTGCGCGCCCGGCGCAGGGCTTCCCGGGGGTCCTGGTAGGTTTCCACCTCCCAGTCGGTGTACATGTTGATGGTGCGCTTCAGGGCCTTGAGGATGTAATCCTCATCATCAACAAGCATGACCTGGTACATATCACGATCCTCGTCCATGGCCTTCCGGGCGCAGTGCTGAGTCATGTCATGGGGGGAGGCTGCGCCGGGCCGTCATCTTTGACGATACTCGCGGGTATCAGTGCTGACAATTGATGGCAGGTCGTGCTTTGTCCCAGTCATGCTGTCTGTTCTGCCGTTTGTCAGGGATGTGCAGATCTGGCGCTTACAGGCAGGAAAAACGCCCAGTAAACCGGCTAACTCTTATTCCTTGTGGGAAGCGATGCTCGCATCGCTTCCCACGATAGAAAAGCGTTCTTTCCGAGGTTTGCTAGCGGACAGTGGTAATCGCCTTGGTCACCGAACCGGTGGCAATCAGTCGCTCTTCGCCGTTGGCATTCACCGCCAGGGCTTCCGCCCGCAT
>Ga0114904_1000213_pt1 | contig 32283 bp, 26 predicted proteins | sample MalvirDeepMed_s6_FD_83498 | JGI IMG/M metagenome (GOLD analysis project Ga0114904, IMG submission 83498) | Marine viral communities from the Global Malaspina Expedition - Malaspina viral metaG DeepMed_s6 | ecosystem: Environmental > Aquatic > Marine > Oceanic | place: Mediterranean Sea... | reverse complement strand
GCCGCGCGATTTCAACCTTGCGCGCCTGCCGGACGGCATGTCGCCAACGCTGGCGGCGGGGCTCGGCTGCCGGGTGACCACCGCATGGCACGCCCTCACCGGGCGGGCGGCGCTGCAGGGCGGGGAGTGGCTGGCGGTGCATGGAACCGGCGGCGTCGGGCTTTCGGCGGCGCTTCTGGGCCGGGCGCTCGGCGCGCATGTCATCGTCGTGGACGTGGTGCAGGACAAGCTCGATCACGCGCTGTCGCTGGGCATGGATGCGGCCGTCAACGCCGCAAAGGGGGACGCCGCCGAACAGATCCGCGAGATCTCTGGCGGTGGCGTCCATGTCAGCCTCGAGGCGCTGGGAATCGAGCAGACCGTCAACGCCTCGATCCGCTGCCTGCGCCCCTTGGGCCGCCACGTGCAGGTGGGCATGCCGGTGGGCCACACCGCGCATATGGATGTCGACATGTCGGCGGTCTATCAGGGCAACCTTGCGCTTTACGGCACGCGGGGGATGCCGGCGCACCGCTATCCCTCGCTGCTGGGGCTGATCACCCGCGACAAGGTCGATCTTTCGCCGCTCATTGCCCGCGAGGTGCCGCTCAGCGGCGCCAGCGCCGAGCTCGCCGCCTTCAACGGGCCGACACCGCCGGGCGTTGCGGTGATCACCGACTTCCAGACCTGAGGGCCGCGATGCGCGCAGGGCATGGCGCCCCGGCCTGTCGCCGGAGGGCGGCCGCCCATGATTGCGCCGGGCCGGAAAAGTCGCTATGCGGAGCGCAATCTGACCCCACCAACGTCAAGCGAGCCCGCCATGAAAGCTGCCGTCATCGTCTTTCCCGGATCGAACTGCGATCGCGATCTTGCCGAGGGCTTCCGCAAGGCGGGGCTCGACGTGCAGATGGTCTGGCACAAGGACACGTCGCTGCCTTCGGGCATCGACATCGTCGGTATCCCGGGCGGCTTCTCGTTCGGCGACTACCTGCGCTGCGGCGCCATCGCCGCCAACTCGCCGATCTGCCACGAGGTCAAGGCCCATGCCGATCGCGGCGGCTATGCCATCGGCATCTGCAACGGCTTTCAGGTGCTGACCGAGACCAAGATCCTTCCGGGCGCGCTGCTGCGCAATGCCGGCCTGAAGTATATCTGCCGCACCGTGGGGCTCGACGTGGCCGAGAGCCAGTCGGTCTTCACCCAAGGTTACGAGACCGGCGAGACCATCCGCATCCCGATCGCGCATCATGACGGCAACTACACCGCCGATGCCGCGACGCTGGACCAGCTCGAGGCCGAGGACCGGGTGGCGTTCCGCTACACCGACAACCCCAACGGCTCGGACCGCGACATCGCCGGCATCCTGTCGTCGAACCGCCGGGTTCTGGGCATGATGCCGCACCCCGAGCGGGCCTGCGATCCAGCACAGGGCAACGAGGACGGTGCGCGTCTTTTCGCCCATCTGACCGCCGCCCTGGCGGAAGCCTGACTTGAGAGCCTGAGCGTGGGCGCGTAATCTGCCGCCCATGTCAGGGACGGCCAAGGACAAGGCCCGGCGCGCGAGGCGCTCGGGGCCACTGGGATGGCGAGTGCGGGTCGCGCTCGTCCTTCTTGTCGTCTTGGCCGTGGTGACCGTGTGGGTTACCAACATGATGCTCACCGACCGGTTCACGGAATCGACCCGCAACCGGGCCGAGCTGCGCGTGGCGCTCTATTCCGGCAACATCCTGTCGGAACTGCGCAGCAACGCCATCGTGCCGCAGCTTCTGGCGCGCGACCCTGCTTTGATCGGGGCGCTGAACTCGGGCGATTTCAGCCAGTCGTCGCAGCGGCTGATCTCTTATGTGGACGAGATCGGCGCCGCGTCGCTGATGCTGCTCGACCGCGACGGCCGCACCGTCGCCGCGACAGACCGCAACCGTCTGGGCGAGCAGCACCGCAACGCGCCGCATTTCGTCGAGGCGCTGCGCTCCAACACCACGGTTTTCACCACGCAGGAGCGCGAGGCGGGGGGCTACACCTTCACCTATTCGCGCCGCGTCGAGAGCCAGAACAGCGTCGTCGGCGTGATCATGGTCGAGGTCGATCTGGCCAAGTTCGAACGCGCCTGGGCCGGGATCACCGACGCGGTGGCGGTGCTGAACTCGGAAGGCACCATCATCCTTGCCACCGAGCCGCGCTGGCGCGGGCGCACCATGGACGAGGCGCTGGTGCGCCAGTCGCCCGAAAGCGCCATCGAGCGCGCCATCAAGGCCACCGCCGACTGGACCGCGCTGCCGCCCGACGCCTACCTGCAGGGCGAGGCGGTGATGCGGGTCGACGGGCGCATCCCGTTCCGCGGCTGGACCATGGCGACCTTCACCACCTATGCCTCTGTGCGGGAAAAGGTGAACGCGGTGCTGGCGCTCGAGATCATGGGCTTCGCGCTGCTGGCGGCACTGGCCTTCTACGCGCTCAGCCGTCGCACGGCGTTGCGCATGGCCCTGTTCCAGCGCGAATCCGCGGAGCTGCGCCGCCTCAACGCCCGGCTCCAGCGCGAGATTTCCGAGCGCGAGAAGGTCCAGAAGGATCTCGCCTCCGCCGAACAGACGCTCGAGCAGAGCTCGAAACTCGCCGCGCTTGGCGAGATGTCGGCGGCGGTCAGCCACGAGCTCAACCAGCCGCTGGCGGCGATGAAGACCTACCTTGCCGGGGCGCGGCTGCTGCTGCGGCGCAACCGCCCGGACGAGGCGATGACCGCGTTTCACCGCATCGACGACCTGATCGAGCGCATGGGCGCCATCACCCGGCAGCTCAAGTCCTATGCCCGCAAGGGGCAGGAGCAGCTCTCTCCCGTCGACATGGCCGAGGCGCTGGCCTCGTCGCTGTCGATGATGGAGCCGCAGCTCAAGGCGCGGCGGGTGCGGATCTCCAAGATCCTGCCGGATGAGCCGGTGCGGGTCATGGGCGACCGCATGCGCATCGAGCAGGTTCTGGTGAACCTGCTGCGCAACGCCATCGATGCGACCAAGTCCGTGGCCCAGCCCGAGCTCGAGATCATTCTCGCCAGCGGCGAGACCGCGACGCTGTCGGTGCGCGACAACGGCCACGGCATCGAGGACATGGATGCCTTGTTCGAGCCGTTCTACACCACCAAGCAGCCCGGCGACGGCACCGGGCTCGGCCTTGCCATCAGTTCCGGCATCGTGGCCGATCTCGGCGGGCGCCTGACGGCCCGCAACGGGGTCGACGGTGGGGCTGTTTTCGAGATGCAGCTTCCTATCTTGAATGAAACCACCCGCGCCGCCGAATAGTTGGCAACGGGAAAGACGCAGGCAGAAAAGGCGCAAGACCAGAATGACAAAAGCCATGAAGATCGCCATCGTCGACGACGAAAAGGACATGCGGCAGTCGATCAGCCAGTGGCTGGCGCTGTCGGGGTACGACACCGAGGCCTTTGGCAGCGCCGAAGAGGCGCTCGGCGCGCTCGGCACCGATTACCCCGGCATCGTGATCTCGGACATCAAGATGCCCGGCATGGACGGGATCCAGTTTCTCAAGAAGCTGATGGGCGCCGACAGCGCGCTGCCTGTCATCATGATCACCGGTCACGGCGACGTGCCGATGGCGGTCGAGGCGATGCGCATCGGCGCCTTCGATTTCCTTGAAAAGCCGTTCAACCCCGACCGCATGTCGGAGCTTGCCAAGAAGGCCACCAATGCGCGCCGCCTGACGCTCGACAACCGCGCGCTGCGCCGCGAGCTCTCGGATGGCGGCCAGCTGATGAGCAAGCTTATCGGCCAGAGCCCGGCGATGGAGCGCCTGCGCGAGGACGTGCTCGATCTTGGCCAGGCGGATGGTCACGTGCTGATCGAGGGCGAGACCGGGACCGGCAAGACGCTGATCGCCCACGCGCTGCACGCCGTGGGTTCGCGCGCGGGCAAGAAATTCGTGCTGCTCTCCTGCGCGGCGATGGATGAGGATGCGCTTATGCGTCGGCTCTTCGGCCCGATGCAGCCCGACGAGACCCGGCTGCCGGCGATGGAAGAGGCGCGCGGCGGCACGCTGGTGCTCGAGGATGTCGAGTCGCTGTCGGATTCGGCGCAGGCGCGCCTGCTGTCGGTGATCAACGATCAGGGCACCCCGCCCGAAACCCGCATCGTCGCGATCTGCAACCTGCAGGACGAGGGCCGCACCTGCGAGACCGCGCTGCGCCCGGATCTCTATTACCGCCTCGCGGCGCTGAAGATCACCGTGCCGCCGCTGCGCGCCCGCGGCGAGGACATCCTGACGCTTTTCACCCGGCTCTCCGAGGGCTTCGCCGACGAGTATGGCTGCGACGCGCCCAAGGTCTCGGCACAGGAGGCGGCGCAGCTTCTTCAGGCGCCCTGGCCCGGCAACGTGCGCCAGCTCATCAATCTTGCCGAGCGTGCGGTGCTGCAATCGCGGCGCGGGCAAGGCACCATCGCCTCGCTGATGATGAACGATCACGTGGTCATGAAGCCGGTGATGACCACCGAGGGCAAGCCGCTCAAGGAATATGTCGAGGCGTTCGAGCGGATGCTGATCGACAACACCATGCGCCGCCACAAGGGCTCGATCTCGGCGGTGATGGATGAGCTTTGCCTGCCGCGCCGGACACTGAACGAGAAAATGGCCAAGTACGGCCTGCAGCGCGCCGATTACCTCTGACGGGCGACGTGCCGCGCCAGCCTAGTGCTGCTTTGCCATCGGGAGCCGCGCCTTACGGGGCGCGGCCTGCGGCGTTTCGCGCGGGGTGGCGATGGCCCCGATGGCATAGAGCACGAAGCCAATCATCAAACCCATCAGCTGCGGCCAGACCAGCTGGCCCGGCGTCATCGTGACTGTCGTGCCGTGCGGCAGGAGTGGGGCGAGGTTGAGCGGCAGGCTGTAAAGCGTGACGGCGTCTCCTCCTTCGGTGACCAGCGCTTCCGCGAGCAGCGGTGCCAATGCCAGCGTGAGCACCGCGAGCACGGCCGAAAGCGCCAGCGAGAGCAGGGACAGCGCGCGAACGAGTCGGGGCATCCGGGTCGAGGCTGACGCCGCCCAGAGCAGGCTCGCAACGGACACGACGCAAAGCACGCCTGCACTGATGGTGAAAGACGCGAGTGTCGCCGCGTCGACCTGATCCATGCGCATCCCCCTCGCAGTTCATCGGTCCGCAGTTGATTATTGGTGGCAGTTTAACCGCTCACGGCTGATCCGCGAAGGACTGACACCTCGCCTGGGTCAGTTTGGCGACATCTCTGCCCTGCCACGCGCGGTTTGGCTGCGTCTGGAGCATTGGCCTCGCGGGGCGCTCCAGATATTGCCCTGCGCCCGAGGCGCACCCCCGGACGGGGAAAAAGCTTGCCGAAACCTAGCGTGATCTGCGTGGTACCTGCGCCCAGCGATAGGTGCGCCGATTGCCGTTTTACCTTTGAAAACAAAGGTAAGTGGCGGAGAGACAGGGATTCGAACCCTGGGACCCCGTGAAGGGTCAACGGTTTTCGAGACCGCCCCGTTCGACCACTCCGGCACCTCTCCGCGGGGGTCGTGGAGGGCCGTTTAACGAGATGCGCGACGGGGTGCAACAGGGAAATTTGCGGAACCGGGCAGAACGTCCCGAAGTTGGTCCATCGGCCCTCGCGGCCTTGGAAAACATCCTGTCCGAGCCTAGGCTCACCCCGACCCGATGACCGGAGAATCTTTGACATGGCCCTGCGCTTCGTCGCCTGCCTGCTGTCCGCAACCCTTGCCACGCCGGTGATCGCCGACCCGGCGCGACCGGCAGATGCGCTGCTCGACCGGCTCGGCCTTCCCGAGATCGTCGAGATCATGCGCGAGGAGGGCATCAGCTACGGCACAGAGATGGCGCGCGACCTGATCCCGGGCGGCGCGACGCCGGGATGGCAGGAGGCAGTGGGGCGAATCTATGACACCGATGCGATGGAAGAGGTGGTCCGGGCCGAATTTCAGGACAGCTTCGGCGACACCGATGCGACACCGTTGCTGCGCTTTTTCGGCAGCGAGACCGGCGAGCGGGTGGTCGAGGTCGAGCTCTCGGCGCGGCGCGCGCTGATCGATGACGGCGTCGAAACCGCCGCGCGCGAGGTGTTTCGCGGGCTTGATGGCTCATCGGATGGGCGGCTCGGTCTGGTGACCGACTTCGTGCAGGCCAACGATCTTGTCGAAGCCAACGTGACCGGTGCGCTCAACGCCAGCTTCCAGTTCTATGCCGGGCTCGTGGATGGCGGCGCGCTCGAGATGAGCGAGCGCGAGATCCTCGACGAGGTCTGGTCGCAGGAGCCCGAGACCCGCGCCGACAGCCGCGAGTGGCTCTATGCCTATCTGCTCATGGCCTACGAACCACTGCCGGAAGGCGATCTCGAGGCCTATGTGGACCTGTCGTCGAGCCCCGAGGGCAAGGCGATGAACCGCGCGCTGTTCGCGGGGTTCAATACGATGTATGACAATATCTCCTACGCGCTCGGCCTGGCGGCGGCCAAGCAGATGCAGGCGCAGGAGCTCTAGGGCTTTTCTCGCGCGCGGGTTGACAAAGCCGCGATATCCTCGCATAAGCGCGGCTCGGATCGGGGCTGTTGCGGCCCCGGTTTCGATTCTTAGATCAATGACAGTCCCAAGAGGGCGCGCTGTCCGAGGTGGGCCTTAAGGCCCGGGAAAGACCCGCAGGGGCACCATAGGACGCGGGAAACGAAGGAAGATGCAGATGTTCGCGGTGATGAAAACCGGCGGCAAGCAATACAAGGTCCAGGCGGGCGACGTGCTCCGCGTGGAAAAGCTGGCCGCAGACGCGGGTGAAACCGTGCAGTTCAACGATATCCTCATGCTGGGCGGCGACAGCGTCACCGTCGGCGCGCCGCTGGTGGCTGGTGCCGCCGTGCAGGCCGAGGTGATCGACCAGATCAAGGGTGACAAGGTCATCCACTTCGTCAAGCGTCGCCGCAAGCACAGCTCGCAGCGCACCAAGGGCCACCGCCAGAAGCTGACCCTCGTCCGCGTGACCGAGATCCTCGCTTCGGGCGCCGACGCATCGGGCGTCAAGGCTGCCGCCGGTGCAGGCTCCGCAGCCGCTCCGGCAGCGTCCGCACCGAAGGCTGCTGCTCCGTCCGCGGCCGCAGGTGACGACCTGACCGCTATCACCGGTGTCGGCCCCGCCGCCGCCAAGAAGCTCAACGAGGCCGGCATCAACACCTACGCCGAGCTCGCCGCAGTGAACCCCGAGACCTTCGAGGCCACCAAGGTGAAGCCCGAGTGGGTCGAGCAGGCCAAGACCCTCGCCTGAGAACAAGGAGACTAACCCATGGCACATAAAAAAGCAGGCGGTTCGTCCCGTAACGGCCGCGACTCCGCTGGCCGCCGTCTTGGCGTCAAACTCTATGGCGGTCAGGACGCGGCTCCGGGCAGCATCATCATCCGTCAGCGCGGCACCAAGTTCTGGCCGGGCAACGGCGTCGGCATGGGCAAGGATCACACCATCTTTGCAACCGAAGCCGGTTCCGTGACCTTCCACAAGGGCCTCAAGGGCCGCACCTTCGTATCCGTCCTGCCGGTGGCCGAGGCTGCCGAGTAAGCGCCGATCCACAGGATGTGAAAATCAGGGGGATCGGCGAAAGCCGGTCCCCTTCGGCGTTTCTTGAGGAGGGGGCGCCGATCCACCGGAACGTGCATTGAGGAGTATGCACATGAGTCTGGACCAACTGAAAATGCCGACGCGGCCCAAGCCCGTCGTTCTGCAACCCGAGATTCCGACAGAGCGCTTTGTCCTGCGCCCGCTGCGGCGCTCGGACGCCGGGCTGATCACGCTCTATTCTTCGGATGAGCGCGTCGCCCGCATGACCACCTCGATCCCGCACCCGCTGCCGCCCGGCGCCACCGAGGCGTTCATCGCACGTGGCACCGCCGAGGACCGGGCCGAGGATATCTGGGTGCTCGACGCCTCGGCGCAGGAGGGGCCCGAGGTCATGGGTGTGATCTCGCTCGAGCGGCTCGAGGGCAACCAGAGCGAAATCGGCTACTGGATCGCACCGCCATACTGGAGCACGGGCCACGCCTCCGAGGCGCTGCGCGCGCTGATCGAGGCCAATCCCTTTGGCTCCGCGACCATGTTCGCCAGCGTGTTTCAGGACAACCCGGCCTCGGCGCGGGTGCTGACCAATTGCGGCTTCGAGTATATCGGCGACGCCGAGGCGTTCTCGGTGGCACGCAATGCGAAGGTGCCGACCTGGACCTACCTGCGGCGCATGGCCTGAGCCTGTCCGCGCGGCGATCGCCCTGGGAAAGCGCCCTCATCGCGGGGCGCTTTTCGCGTTCCGGGCCGCGCGGGGCAGGGCGCGCGGATCTTTCACCGGCGGCCGGGAAAAAGGTCAGGCATTGCCGCAAAAAAAAGCAAAGGCGCCCGGAACCGGACGCCTTGCAACATGTTATACTCTTAACACGCGGTAAGAATGTGGTGCTCAGCTTCCCCAGGTGCGCACCGGACCGCAGTCCATGTGAACGAAGCTGGAGCTGGTGTAGCGCCCAACGCCGCCAGCCTGGCAAGCCGTCGCCGCGCGGGCCATCTGATTGACCGAGCGCGATTTGAGGTGAAGGTCTGCTGCCTCACCAAGAAGGTGGCGCGAGTTCTTGGCCACACCGGAGCTGCGTGCCCGCAGCATCGCGTTGGTCTTGGGGCAACGATAGCCCGAGATCAGCATATAGGGCTCATCCGTCTCGAGCAGATTGTGCGCCGCGGTCATGATGTCGATGGTGCGCGGATCGATCGTGGTCACGTCGTTGCTGCGCCAGTCGCGCATGAAGTAATTGATCTGCTTGAGAGATTCAGAGATGTACTGACCTTCGATCCAATAGATCATGTCGATCTTTTCGCCGGTGCGCCCGGAATACATCTTGAGCCGCCGAATATCGCCAGCGCCGCGCAGAAATCCTGCGGCGTTCGCGTATGTCGGAGCTGCGGTGACGAGTGTGGCGCCGAATGCGCCAAGAAGGCCGCGGCGTGTGAGGCCGCCTGCAGTTGATTTTGTCATGTGAAAGCGCCTGTCCCGTTAAGTCGCTGTACCTGTTTGCGTCGCCTCGTTGGACGACACCTGCCATCTATCCCCAGATGCGTGGATTATATGCCACAGAGTAAAAAATCTGAGAAGGCGCTTTTGGCCGGGCCCGGAACATTCTGCCGTTTTCGGCAAGATCCTGCGCAAATCGCCCAGATCTTGCGGCCAGAACGCGCCGACATCGAGCAGCGGTGCAGGCGGGTCGCGATGAGACGAAATTATCACGCCTTCGGGAAATGTGAGTGGACAGTGTAGGATACTGAGGTCCAACACTAGTTTTACGACAAGGCCGCTCGAGTTCAGGGATCACTATGACAAATTCACGCAGGCAACTTTCCACCGCTTTGAAACTCGGTCTGGCGACCGGGCTGGCCGCTGGCTGGATGTTTGCCGTCGCGCCAGAAGCGGCGCAGGCCCAGAGCCTCGCGCTGACCGGGTACAAGCTTGCGGTGGCCGAGTCGCTTTCGGAAGACGAGGGCATGGCGGCCTTCTACCGGGCCCGCGGCTTCGAGCCGATCTGGACGTCGGCCGATGAGGCAGCGACGGCGCGGCGTGCCGCTCTGATCGAGGCGCTGTCGACCGCGGGAGAGCATGGCTTGCCCGCCCGGCGCTACGACCCGGTGTCCCTGATGGCCAAGATGCGCGCGGTGCGCAGCGATCGCGAGCGCGGACAGCTCGAGATCGAGCTGTCGCGCGCCTATCTGCAGTTCGCCCGCGATCTCAGCGGCGGCGCCCTCGATGGCCGGCGCATCGACAGCGGCATCAAGCGTGCGCCGGTGCGGCGCCCGTCCGAGGAGCTGCTCGAGGCGCTGGCGACGGGCGAGCCGCGCGCCGTGTTCCGCAAACTCGCGCCGAGCACGCCCGAATACGCGCGCCTGATGCGCGAGAAGCTCCGCCTCGAGCGCGTCGTCGCACGCGGCGGCTGGGGCGCGCCGGTGACCGTGGGCAAGCTCGATCCCGGCGACAGCGGCCCCGGCGTCGTGATCCTGCGCGACCGGCTGATCGAGATGGGCTATCTCAAGCCGACGCTGTCTCCGCGTTACGACGATGCGCTGCGCGATGCCGTGCTGACCTTCCAGGGGGATCACGGGCTCGAAGCGGATGGCGTGGCCGGTTCCTCGACGCTGAGCGCCTTGAACGTGCCCGCGGTCGATCGTCTGAAGTCGGTGATCGTGGCGATGGAGCGCGAGCGCTGGATGAACCTCCCCGAGGGGCTGGGCGCCCGCCACGTGATGGTGAACATCGTCGATTTCCATGCCAGCATCGTCGATGACGGCAAGGTCACCTTCGAGACCCGCTCGGTCGTGGGCCATCAGGACACCGACCGCCGCACGCCCGAGTTCTCGGACGTGATGGAGTTCATGGTGATCAATCCGTCGTGGTACGTGCCGCGCTCGATCGTGGTGAACGAGTACCTGCCGCAGCTGCGCCGCAACCCCGGTGCGGTGAGCCATCTGGTGATCACGGACAGCCGCGGACGACAGGTCAATCGCCGCAACGGCTTTGCCCAGTACTCCGCCGCGAGCTTTCCGTTCTCGATGCGCCAGCCGCCGGGCCCGCGGAACGCCCTCGGGCAGGTTAAATTCATGTTCCCGAACAAGTACAACATCTACCTGCACGACACGCCGTCGAAGTCCCTTTTCTCGCGCACGGAGCGGACCTTTTCGCACGGCTGCATCCGGCTCGCCGACCCCAAGGACTTTGCCTACGCTCTTCTGGCGCTGCAGACCGACGATCCCGAGGGCTTTTTCGCATCGCGCCTGCGCGGCGGATCCGAGAGCCGGGTCAATCTCGAGAAGCCGGTGCCGGTGCACCTGATCTACCGCACCGCGTTCACGCAGGCGAAGGGCCGGGTGAACTATCGCGACGATGCCTACGGTCGCGACGCCAAGATCTGGGACGCCCTCGCCGCAGCAGGGGTGGCACTGGGCGGCGTGGAGAGTTAAGTCCTTCGGGAAGACATCCCGGAGGATCCGATGCCGACCTACAGCATTTCCGACATTGCCGCTGCCCTCGGTCTCGAGGCGCTCGGCGATACCGACATCCGCGTCAGCGGCGTGGCCGAGCCCGCGATGGCCGGCGAGGAGCACCTCGCACTGGCGATGAAGCCGGAATACGCCGAGCAGCTTTCCGAGGGCCGCGCGCGTGCCGCGCTGCTCTGGGAGGGGGCCGACTGGCAGGCCATGGGCCTGAGCGCCGTGTTGCTGCCCAAGCGGCCGCGCCATTCCCTGTCCGGCGTCTCCGCGATGATGGATCCCGGCCAGGGCTATCACGACGGCATCCACCCCATGGCGGTCATTGACCCCTCGGCGCGGCTTGGCGAGGGCGTCTCGGTCGGGCCGTTCACGGTGGTCGGCGCCGGCGTCAGCATCGGCGCGGGCTCCGTGATCGGGCCGCAGGTCAATATCGGCTGGAACACCACGATCGGTGCGGGCGCATTGGTCCACGCCGGCGCCAAGATCGGCGCGCGCTGCACCATCGGGGCGCGCTTCATCGCCCAGCCCAACGCGGTGATCGGCGGCGATGGCTTCTCCTTCGTGACGCCCGAGCCGTCTGGGGTCGAGAAGGTGCGCGAGAGCCTCGGCAAGGACGCCGGGGGCGAGGCGCAGGCCTGGGCCCGCATCCACTCGCTGGGCGGCGTCACCATTGCCGACGATGTCGAGGTCGGCGCGAATGCCTGTATCGACCGTGGCACGGTGCGCGACACGGTGATCGGCGCGGGCACCAAGATCGACAACCTCGTGCAGGTCGGTCACAACACGGTGGTGGGCGAGAACTGCCTGCTCTGCGGTCTGGCCGGCATCGCGGGCTCCGCCAAGGTCGGCAACAACGTGGTGATGGCGGGCCAGAGCGGGCTGGTCGACAACGTCTTCGTCGGCGACAACGTGGTGATCGGCGCCGGCGCCAAGGTTCTGGCCAACGTGCCCTCGGGCCGCGCCATGCTTGGCTATCCGGCGATCAAGATGGATCAGCACGTGGAGAGCTACAAGGGGATGCGCCGTCTGCCGCGCCTGTTCCGCGATGTCGCAGAGCTGAAGAAAGCGGTTTCCAAGCTGACGGGGAATGAGTAGACGAGCCGGGACTCTGCGACGAATAGGGAGCGCCGCCCATGAGTGTTAAGGACCGCGTGATCGCGATCATCGCCGAACAGGCCGTGTTGGAACCGTCCGATGTCACGATGGAGAGCACGCTCGAGGATCTGGGCATCGACAGCCTCGGCCTCGTGGAGAGCATCTTCGCCATCGAGGAAGAGTTCGACATTTCCGTTCCGTTCAATGCCAACGAGCCCGAGAAGAGCGATTTCGACATCTCGTCGGTCGCCAGCATCGTGGCCGGAATCGAAGCCCTGATCGCCGAGCAGAACAAGTGAAACGCGTCGTCATCACCGGTGCCGGCACGATCAACGCCCTCGGGCGCGACGTGCCGGAAACGCTCGACGCCATGCGCGAGGGCCGCTGCGGCATCTCGGAGCTCGAGTTCCGCGATGTCGAGCGGCTTGCGATCCGCATCGGCGGCCAGATCAAGGGCTACGAGCCCGAGAGCGCCTTCAACCGCCAGCAGATGTCACTCTATGACCGCTTCACCCAGTTCGCGCTGCTCGCCGCACGGCAGGCGGTGGCGCAGTCCGGCATCGATTTCACCGGCGCGCTTGCGGACTGCTCTGGTGTGGTGCTGGGCACCTCCGGCGGCGGTCTGACGACGCAGGACGAGAATTACCGCTCGGTCTACGAGGAAGGGAAGAACCGGGTTCATCCCTTCGTGGTGCCGAAGCTGATGAACAACGCTGCCGCGTCCCATGTCAGCATGGAGATGAACCTGCGCGGCCCGACCTTCACCGTCGCCACCGCCTGCGCCTCGTCGAACCATGCCATGGGCCTTGCCTATCACATGGTGCGGGGCGGGACCTGCTCGGCGATGCTGACCGGCGGCGCCGAGAGCATGCTCTGCTTCGGCGGCGTGAAGGCCTGGGAAGGGCTGCGGGTGATGTCGCGCGATGCCTGCCGGCCGTTCTCGGCCAATCGCAACGGTATGGTGCAGGGCGAGGGCGCCGGGGTCTACGTGTTCGAGGAATACGAGCACGCAAAGGCGCGCGGCGCCGTGATCCTCGCCGAGGTGGTGGGCTTTGCCATGACCTCGGACGCCTCCGACATCGTGATGCCGTCCAAGCAGGGCGCGGCGAGGGCGATCACCGGGGCGCTGCGCGACGGCGGCATCAACGCCTCCGAGGTCGGCTACATCAACGCCCACGGCACCGGCACCGCCGCCAATGACAAGACCGAATGCGCCGCCGTTGCCGATGCGCTCGGCGGTCAGGCCGACCGGGTGATGATCTCCTCGACCAAGGCGATGCACGGCCACTGCATCGGCGGCACCGGCGCGGTCGAGCTCTTGGCCTGCATCATGGCGCTGCGCGACGGCATCATTGCCCCGACCATCGGCTACGAAGAGCCCGACCCCGAATGTGCCCTCGACGTGGTGCCGAACGAGGCCCGCGAGGCGGATGTCTCGGTGGTGCTGTCGAACGCCTTTGCCTTCGGCGGGCTGAACGCGGTGCTGGCGCTGCGCCGGGCCTGATCCGGGCGCCTGCCGCCTCTTCGCAAGGCGGGGTCAGCAGGCGTTCCGTCAATCCATGAACAGCATCGGTGCGTTTCGGCCCCTAAAGCTCGCTCTGCTCAGCGCTTACGTTTTGGTCACCGAACATTGGAGACCATCATGTCCAAGCACGTCACAGTCGTTGTCGGGTCCCTGCGCGAGGGGTCCTACAACCGCAAGCTCGCCTGCACGCTCACCGAGCTCGCCCCGGAAGGGCTGGAGTTCAGTTTTGCCCGCACCGGCGAGCTGCCGCTCTACAATCCCGATCTCGACGAGAGCACGCCTCCAGAGGCGTGGCAGAGCTTCCGTCGCTGCGTCGGGCGCTGCAATGCCGTGCTATTCGTGACGCCCGAGTACAACCGGTCGGTGCCAGCCAGCCTCAAGAATGCGCTCGATGTGGGGTCGCGCCCCGTGGGCGAGAGCGTCTGGGAGGGCAAGCCATCCGCCATTGTCACCGGCTCTCCGGGCGGCATCGGTGGCTTTGGTGCCAACCACCACCTGCGCCAGAGCCTCGTATTTCTCAACGCCGCGCCGATGCAGCAGCCTGAGGCCTATATCGGCAATATCGCGAAGCTCTTCGACGAGAATGGCAGGCTGACCGACGGCAGCACGAAGGACTTTCTGAAGGACTTCATGCAGGCCTTTGCGACGTGGATCGACAAGCTGACCTGAGGCGGTAGAGCCGGGCGCCGCGCCATGCGCCCGTGATGGCCGCTGGACGCAAAAAGGGGCGGCGGTCTCCCCTCCGCCGCCCCTCGATGTGGGGTCAGGACCGAGACCGCTCCATCAGTGATGAAGACGGCCCATTGCTGCGGCCACATCCGCCATACGGGCGGAAAAGCCCCACTCGTTGTCATACCACGCGAGCACACGCACAGTGCGCTTGCCGACGACCTTGGTCTGCTCGGGTGCAAAAATCGAGCTGGCCGTCGTGTGGTTGAAATCAACCGAGACCTTGGGTTCCGGGTCGTAGGACAGGACCATTCCCATCCGGCCAGACGCGGCTTCGCGCACGATCTCGTTCACATCCTCGACGGTCACGTCCTTGGCGGCCTGAAAGGTCAGGTCCACGGCCGAGACGTTAGGAGTTGGCACACGAATGGCCGATCCGTCAAGCTTTCCCTTCAAATTTGGCAATACTTCTCCCAATGCCTTCGCGGCACCGGTCGAGGTCGGGATCATCGCCATGGCTGCGGCGCGGGCGCGGTAGAGATCATTGTGGCGACGGTCCAGCGTCGGCTGGTCGCCGGTATAGCTGTGGATCGTGGTCATCACGCCGCTTTCGATGCCGATGGCCTCGTCGAGCACCTTGGCCAGCGGCGCGAGGCCATTGGTGGTGCACGAGCCGTTCGAGATCATCACGTCACCCTGGACCAGATCGCGGTGATTGACGCCGTAGACGATTGTTTTCTGCACGTTCTTCGCCGGGGCCGAGATCAGCACCGACTTGGCACCCTGATGGATGTGCTGCACCGCCTTGTCGCCGTCGTTGAACTTCCCGGTGCACTCGAGCACCACGTCGCAGCCGGTCCAGTCGAGCGCGCCCATCTCGTAGGTCGACATGACGTCGATCGGGCCGCGGCCAAGATCGAGCGCGTTGCCGTTCACCACCTTCACCTCGCCGCCGAAGCGCCCGTGCACGCTGTCGTAGCGCAGCAGGTGGGCAGAGGTCTCGATCGGGCCGGTGGCGTTGATCTTCACGACCTGCACATCGTTGCGGGCGCTCTCGGCGATATGGGCCAGCGTGCAGCGGCCGATGCGGCCGAATCCGTTGATCCCGACGGTGACGGTCATGGGGGGGTGTCCTCTTGGCTATGGCTCGGATTGCGTGACCTGTATACGGATGTACACCAGTCCCTCAACGGCAATTATGCAAAAAATACAATATGTTAGCGATAAACATTCGGGTTGCGCTAACATTTTGGCGGCTGTCATCCGGGGGATTTCAGACGGTTGCGGTAACACTGGCCGGACGACGTGAGGGGCCGTTAGGTCGCGGGCCGGTGATGACGGTGCTTGAACCGGGCAGGGCGCCCGCTAGGTTGAGCGAAACGAACGGACGGAGACAGACATGAGCGGGCTTCTGGCGCTACTCGACGACGTGGCGGGCATCGCCAAGATCGCGGCGGCTTCGGTCGACGACATCTCGGCCAACGCCGCGAAGGCCGGCTCGAAGGCCGTGGGCGTGGTGATCGACGACGCGGCGGTGACGCCGAAATACGTGCACGGTTTCGAACCCGCACGCGAGTTGCCGATCATCTGGAAGATCGCCCGCGGATCGATCTTCAACAAGCTCATCATCCTGCTGCCGGCGGCGCTGCTGATGGCCGCCTTCGCACCATGGCTGGTGCCGTACCTCCTGCTGCTGGGCGGGTCATACCTGTGTTTCGAGGGGGCCGAGAAGGTGGCGCATGTGGTGTTGCCGCATGACGCGCAGTCCGGCGGCCCCGATGGCAGCCACAAGGTCGGCGATCCCGCGCATCTCGAAGAGGCCAAGGTGAAGGGCGCGATCAAGACCGACTTCATTCTTTCGGCCGAGATCATGACGCTGGCGCTCTCGACCATCGAGGCGCCCGACGTCTGGATCCAGGCGGTGGTGCTGGCGCTGGTGGCGATCGGCATCACGGCACTGGTTTACGGCGCGGTGGCATTGATCGTGAAGATGGATGACGTGGGCCTGTGGCTCACGCAGGTTGGCAAGCTCTCGGTCACCCGCGCCGTGGGCCGGGGCATCGTCAAGGGCATGCCCTACGTGATGAAGCTGCTCTCGATCGTGGGCACGGCTGCGATGCTCTGGGTCGGCGGCTCGATCATCATCCACTCGCTCGCGCAGATCGGCTGGCACGCGCCCGAGGATTTCATCCACCACTACGCGGTGATCGCCGAGCACGCGGTGAGCGAACAATGGCAAGGTGCGATGCTGTGGCTTGCGACGGCTGCGATGGATTTCGTCGTTGGCCTGGCCTGGGGGCTGGTGCTGGTGCCGATCGTCACCAAGCTGGTCATGCCGCTCTTTGGGGGCGCGAAAGAGGCGCATTGACGCCTCAACGGATTACTGGCGCGGGATCAAGGCCCGAGGCCGCCGCGCCGTCGCCTTCCCGTCCCCCGGGCTGGCTCTCTGGTGACAAGGGCGCGTCGTGTCGGGCTCTTTCGGACTTGGCTTCGGTAGATCGACAGGATCAAGAGCTGGATCGCCACCCCGCGGGAAGGCGATGACGCAGCTGCGCTTCACGCTCGTGTCATAGGGCCAGACGAAAAAAGCGCGCCGCAGATGCGGCGCGCTTTCTCATTTCAAACCAGAGGGCAGGGCTCAGAGCAGCGACTTGGCCTTCGCAGCCACGCCCTCGGCGGTGATGCCGAACTGCTCGTAAAGCGTCTCTGCCGGGGCCGACGCGCCGAAGCTTTCCATGCCCACGAAGCCGGCCTTGGCCTCGCGGCCACGCTCGCCCAGCAGCCACTTGTCCCAGCCGAAGCGGGCCGCGGCTTCCACGGCCACGCGCACCGGGCCACCCGGCAGCACGCGCTTGCGGTAGGCCTCGTCCTGCGCCTCGAAGAGCTCGAAGCAGGGCATGGAGACCACGCGGGTGCCGATGCCCTCGGCCTGCAGCAGATCGCGCGCCTCGAGCGCGATGGCGACCTCGGAGCCGGTGGCCATCAGGATCACCTGACGCTTGCCCTCGGCATCGGCGAGGACGTAGGCGCCCTTTTCGACGAGGTTGTTGGTCTTGTGCTGGGTGCGCACGGTCGGCACGTTCTGACGCGTCAGCGACAGCACCGAGGGCGTGGTCTTCTGGGTCAGCGCGATCTCCCACGCCTCGGCGGTCTCGACCACGTCGGCGGGACGGAACACGAGGGTGTTCGGCGTCGCGCGCGAGATCGCGAGATGCTCGATCGGCTGGTGGGTCGGGCCGTCCTCGCCAAGGCCGATGCTGTCATGGGTCATGACGAAGACCGTCGGGGTCTGCTGCAGCGCGGCCAGGCGCATCGCCGGGCGAGCATAGTCGGTGAAGGCCATGAAGGTGCCGCCATAGGGGCGGATGCCGCCATGCAGGCCCATGCCGTTCATCGCCGAGGACATGCCGTGCTCGCGGATGCCCCAGTAGACGTAGCGGCCACCGCGGTTGTCGGTGTCGAACACGCCCATGTCGCCGGTCTTGGTATTGTTCGAGCCGGTGAGGTCGGCCGAGCCGCCGACGGTCTCGGGCATCACCGGGTTCACCACTTCAAGCACCATCTCCGACGCCTTGCGGGTCGCGACCTTGGGCTCGGTCTCGGTGCTCTGCTTCTTCAGCGCGCGGATCACCGAGGACAGTTTCTTGGGCGCGTCGCCCGCCATGGTGCGGGCGAACTCGGCCTGCTTTCGGTCCGACATCGACGCGATCCGGCCATCCCATGCCTCGCGCTCGGCAGCGCCGCGGCTGCCGATCTCTTCCCACCAGCTCTTGATCTCGGCGGGCACCTCGAACGGGCCGGAGGTCCAGCCCCAGCCGGCCTTGGCGTCGGCGTTCTGCTCGGCGTTGGTGAGCGCGCCGTGGCCCTTCGAGGTGTCCTGCGCGGCGTGACCCAGCGCGATGTGGGTCTTGCAGGCGATCAGCGACGGCTTGTCGGTGACCTTCTTGGCCGCGGTGATGGCGGCGTCGATGGCCTCCGGATCGTGGCCATCGATTTCCTGCACGTGCCAGCCGGACGCCTTGAAGCGCGCCACCTGGTCGGTGCGGTCCGACAGCGACACCTTGCCGTCGATGGTGATGTCGTTGTTGTCCCACATGACGATGAGGTGGCCGAGCGCATAGCGGCCGGCGATGCCCAGGGCCTCCTGGCTCACGCCTTCCATCAGGCAGCCGTCACCGGCGATCACGTAGGTGTGGTGGTTGATGGCGGTCTTGCCGAAGCGGGCCCGCAGGATTTCCTCGGCCATGGCGAAGCCGACCGAATGCGCGATGCCCTGGCCAAGCGGCCCGGTGGTCATCTCGATGGCATCGGCATGGAAATTCTCGGGGTGGCCGGCGGTGCGCGAGCCCCACTGACGGAAGTTCTTCACCTGCTCGAGGGTGATCTGCTCGTCGCCGCTGAGATAGAGCAGCGCGTAAAGCAGCATCGAGCCGTGGCCCGCCGACAGGATGAAGCGGTCGCGATCGGGCCATGTCGGATTCTTCGCGTCGAACTTCAGGTGCTTGGACCACAGCACGGTCGCCACGTCGGCCATGCCGATGGGCATGCCGGAGTGGCCCGAGTTGGCCGCCGCGACCGCGTCGAGGGTCAGGGCACGGATGGCGGTGGCACGCATCCAGTGGTCGGGATGTGCGTCTCGAAGGGCATTGATATCCACGGAAAGTCCTCTCTCTCCCAGAGCCGTTTCCGGGCTAATAGCAGTGTGGCGATGAAGTTCAAGTGTTAGCGCCGGCAATGCCCCGCCGGTGGGTGAACTGCCGCCCGTAAGCACTTGGGACATATGGGGCGCATTTTCCCTGAGCGCTTGATAAACTGTTGCGAAACGGGATGGGTTCGATTCGCAACGATCGACGCGACAGATCCCGAAGGCAGAGCGAGAGAGGGCAAGATGAGCCAGATTGACGAGTTGCAGTCACGCATGACGCGGGCGCTCGACCGCATTTCAAAGGGCGTCGAGACGCTGTCGGCGATGGAGCCTGCCGCGCCCGAGCCGGTCGATGACGGCTCCGCCGAGGAGATCGCCCGCCTGAGCGCGGCGCTCGAGGACGAGCAGATGGCCAACGCCCAGCTCGAGGCGCGGGTCACGTCGCTGCACGCCCAGCTCGAGGCGCAGCCCGAGGCTCCGGCGCAGACCGAGCCCGACGCCGCGCTGCAGGAACAGATCGCGGCGCAGCGCGAGGGCATGCAGGCGCTCGACGGCGAGCTGCAGCGCCTGCGTCAGGCCAATGACGCGCTGCTGAAAAGCTGCACCGAGATGCGCGCGGCACTGGCCGAGAACCTGGGCGAGCCGCACCTGATCAACCAGGCCATGCTGGCCGAGCTCGAGGCGCTGCGCGCCGCGCGCGCGGTCGAGGCGGCTGAGGCGCGCGCGGTGCTCGGCGCGCTCGAGCCGGTGCTGGCGCAGGCCGCAGGCGAAGAGGAGACGGCGCGATGAGCCAGCAGATGGAAGTTCAGATCAACATCGGCGGCCGCAGCTTCGACGTCGCCTGCCAGGAAGGCGAGGAGCAATACCTGCTCACCGCCGCGCGCATGCTCGACACCGAGGCCTCGGTGCTGGTGGAGCAGATCGGCCGGATGCCCGAGGCGCGGATGCTGCTGATGTCGGGGCTGATGCTGGCCGACAAGACCGCCGGCCTCGAGGACCGCCTGCGCGAGGCCGAGGACAAGCTGGGCGAGATGGCCGAAGAACTGCGCGAACTGCGCGAGCGGCCCTTGCCCGCGCCCGAGAAGGTCGAGGTCCCGGTGATCCCGGCGAGCGTCTCGGACACCCTGGCCGAGCTTGCCGCCCGCGCCGAGGCGGTGGCCGAGGAGATCGAGGCCAAGGCGGCGGGCTGAGGGTCGTTTGGTAGGGTTGAGGAGGGGCGGCGACCGGTGGTCGCCGCCTTTTTTCGTGTTTTTATTCCATTTTCTGGATCTGATTCTGGAAGCTTACAGCTTTCTTCGTTCTGATGCCTAAATATACATATTCGCGCAAAAAGGTATGAGCCTAAATGTGGCTGAATAGGGCTTCTACTCTTCCTTAGTCACTATGATATCTCGGCGCCTTCTTCGAGCAAGAAGCAGATAACATGCTTCGGCACGGTGAAGATTCTCGTGGCCTTGAACGGGTGACCAACTCGTAGCTCATTGAATTCGAACGACGTCAGAGAAGATCAAGAAAAGGCGCATCATGTACCTGATTTTTAACTAACACGATGTTGCATCAGGGAAGCCGCGCCGGGGTGGTCTGGACTTAAATTTACGCCTTGTTGCTCAGCTTTTAGTCGCACATAACCCCTTATCATTTTCTCTGTAAATTCATACCAACCCTGCCGTGTCGCCGATAGAATGAAACCGTGTGGCTCACTCTTAAGCCTATTCATTCGGTTATTGTACTGCGAGCGAGTGGCGGGGTCTTTGTCAAGATCCTTCATTACGCGTAGATAAACCGTGTAGATATCCGCGCTTCTCTTTTTAAGCTCATGCCCGTCTGCCACCGCGAAAAGAATTGCACTATAAGTGTCATCGTACTTTTGGGTGGCCTTCTCATATGGCCCACGAAGCTTCATATCCATTGCGTTTGCTGCGTCTTCCATAGCTAGAACAAAAAGTTCTGGTGTTATGATTCCGCCATTCTGTGCTTCAAAAACCCGCCAGAAGAGTTTCTCTGAGATGAAGTGCACATAATAAGGAAAGCCGTCGCTGATCATGGCGATACGAATAGCTGTCGTTCGATCAAACTTTATACCAAGCGTGTCGGCCGCAGTTTCGACAATCTCCATTCGTGCTTCCCACGGCAGTTTCCCAAGGTCAACAGCATGAAAGTAACGGTCAGCACTGCCATGCGCAGCCATCAATGCCTCAGCGCTCTCCGCGATACCGCAGAAGATAAAGCAGGATTCCACATGCTTGTCTGAAACTTGCTTTACAAGGTTGGCGAAATCTCTTTGTACTTCTTCAGATGGGATGAGGTCAAATTCATCTATCACGAAGACTGGCTTTCCGCCGAGCGTATGGGTTAGAAATTGGATTACCCTTACTGCATCGTTTACAGAAAGAGGTTCATCAATCTCGGTTTCCTTCTGCGTTATCCCATTTTTGAGAAGTAGTGAAATTCCCTTTAGTGAAAGCCCGGCCCCGCTTGTCTTAGTAGTGGTTTCTTCAGAAATCCTCGGATCCTTCGAAAGAGCCTCGTCAAATATATCCTTAATTATCGACTTGAAGGTGCTGCTAGGATCGCAGCTTACAATTATTGGATCGTGCCCCTTTGATACTTTGTAGGCGGCGGTTTGAGCTAGAGAGGACTTTCCAACCCCACGAAGGCCATGAATAAGAATATGCCGGCCGGGGGCGTATAGTGCTTTTTCGATCCCATGAAGCTGGTCTGCGCGCCCCCTGAGATACTCTTCTGATTGCAGTGGTTGAGCAGGTGACAAAACTCTAGATAGGGCATGCCCAAACTCTTGTTGGGATTGGTATAAAACTGCCCGCATAGTTTCTAGTTTTTCCAAAAGAGGCACCTTACATTTATTTTTCTATAAAGGTACATGCGCCGAAGCTGATAGTGCAAGTCTGAATGGCCCTGAAGCTCAATATTTTAAAGAAAAAGGGCGGCGACCACAGGTCACCGCCCTTCCATCCTCTCCACCAAACGCCCCCGCAGGAGCGCCCAGTCCTCAGCGCAGAATCGAGCGGCCGGCGTAGATCGCCGTGTCGCCCAGCATTTCCTCGATGCGGATCAGCTGGTTGTACTTGGCGAGCCGGTCCGAGCGGGCCAGCGAGCCGGTCTTGATCTGGCCGCAGTTGGTGGCCACGGCGAGGTCGGCGATGGTCGCGTCCTCGGTCTCGCCCGAGCGGTGCGACATCACGTTGGTGTAGCGCGCGCGGTGGGCCATCTCGACCGCCCGCAGGGTCTCGGAGAGCGAGCCGATCTGGTTGACCTTGACCAGCATGGAGTTCGCCACGTTCTGCTCGATGCCCATCGACAGGCGCGCCGGGTTGGTCACGAAGAGGTCGTCGCCCACCAGCTGCACGCTGTCGCTAAGCTTCTCGGTCAGCAGCTTCCAGCCCTCCCAGTCATCCTCGGCGCAGCCATCCTCGATCGAGATGATCGGGTAGTCGGCGCAGAGCTTGGCGAGGTAGTCGACATTCTCGGCCGGGGAGAGCGACAGGCCTTCGCCCGTCATCTCGTACTTGCCGTCCTTAAAATACTCGGTCGAGGCGGCGTCGAGGGCGAGATAGATGTCCTCGCCGGGCTTGTAGCCGGCCTTCTCGATCGACTTCAGGATGAAGTCCAGCGCCTCGCGGGTGCCGCCGAGTTCGGGGGCGAAGCCGCCCTCGTCGCCGAGGCCGGTCGACATGCCGGCGGCGGAGAGCTCTTTCTTCAGGGTGTGGAACACCTCGGAGCCCATGCGCACCGCCTCGCGGATGTTCTCCGCGCTGACCGGCATGATCATGAATTCCTGGATGTCGATCGGGTTGTCCGCATGCTCGCCGCCGTTGATGATGTTCATCATCGGCACCGGCAGGACGCGGGCGGCGGTGCCGCCGACATAGCGGTAAAGCGGCTGGGCGGTGAACTCGGCCGCGGCCTTGGCGGTGGCGAGGCTGACGCCGAGGATGGCGTTGGCGCCGAGCCGGCCCTTGTTGTCGGTGCCGTCGAGCTCGATCATGGCGCCGTCGATGGCTTCCTGTTCGGTGGCGTCGAAGCCCACCAGCGTCTCGGCGATCTCGCCGTTCACCGCGGCCACGGCGTCGAGCACGCCCTTGCCCATGTAGCGGCCCTTGTCGCCGTCACGGCGCTCATGCGCCTCGTGCACGCCGGTCGAGGCACCCGAGGGCACCGCGGCGCGGCCAAGGCTGCCGTCTTCCAGCATGACGTCGACCTCGACCGTGGGGTTGCCACGGCTGTCGAGGATCTCGCGGGCGTGAATGTCGATGATGGTGCTCATGGGTGCGTCCCTCGCCTCCAGATGGGTTTGAGCGAGCTATAACAGCCGTTGCGCGAAAGTAAACTTGCGCAGCGCTAACAGATGGCTAGGCGGCGCGATATCGCTAACATTTCTCGCCGCGGCGTCCAGATTTTGCCAAATGCCGCGCTGCAGCTATTGTTTGAAGGAGGGAGGCAAGAAGCAACGACCCCGGGCGCGAGAGGAGGCGTGCACCGGCAAGGAGCGCGCATGGAAAACGAACTGGACCAGATCGAGCAGCAGGTGGCCGAGATCACCACCGATATCGAGGCGGTCATTCCCGTTCTGCCGGACTGGGTCATGCCGGTCGCCGTTGTCGTGGCCTTCTTCTTTCTCGGTCTGCTGGTGTTCCGGCTGGTCTACGCCATCCTCGACCGCGCGGTCGCCGGCAAGGACCTGTTCTGGCGCAGCCTCGTGGCGCGCACGCGCAGACCGCTGCGGCTGGCGCTCGTCGTGGCCGCGCTGTCCATCGGCGTTCCGGTCGCTCCGCTCGGCCCGGAGCAGACCGATTTCGGCCAGCACGCGCTGCTCATCGCCTTCATCGTGCTGGTGGGATGGACGCTGCACACGGCATTGCACATCTGGACCACGGTGCATCTGCGCAAGTTCACCCTCGACAGTGACGACAACTTCCTCGCCCGCAAGCATGTCACCCAGAGCCGCATCATGGTGCGGCTGGCGGGCTGGGTGATCGTGATCGTGGCCACCGCGGCGATCCTGATGACCTTCGAGGGGGTGCGGCAATGGGGGGTGTCGCTGCTGGCGGCCGGCGGGGCGGCCGGGATCGTGGTGGGCTTCGCCTTCCAGCCGGTGCTGAAGAACCTGATCGCCGGCATCCAGCTGGCGGTCACCCAGCCGATCCGCATCGATGACGCGGTGATCGTCGAGGGCGAATGGGGCTGGGTCGAGGAGATCACCGGCACCTATGTGGTGATCAAGATCTGGGACTGGCGCCGGCTCGTGGTGCCGCTGAGCTACTTCATCGAGCAGCCGTTCCAGAACTGGACCCGCGACAGCTCGTCCCTGATCGGCGGCGTGCTGCTCTATCTTGACCATTGCGCCGACATCAAGCGGCTGCGCGCCAAGACCGAGGAGGTCTGCCGCAACTCGGCGCTCTGGGATGGCAATGTCTGCCACGTGCAGGTCAACGATTTCCGCGAGCGGGTGATGGAGGTGCGGGTGCTGGCCTCGGCCCGCAACGCGCCGCGCACCTACGACCTGCGCTGCGAGATCCGCGAAGAGCTGATCACCTGGATCCAGCAGGAGATGCCCGAGGCGCTGCCGCGCACGCGCGAGACGGTCTCGGTGGATGGCGGCAACCGCCCGATGCCGTCGGGGATCGAGGTGGTGGGCGGCTAGGGGCCCGGGGGCGCTGCCCCCGCCCGCGCGGGACGCGCGGACTCCCCCGGGATATTTCGGGCCAGAAGAGGCCAGGAGCGCGGCGCCCCCTGGCTTCTCTTCGTCAAAAATACTCCCGCCGGAGGCAGGCCGACGCGCGCGACCGGGCGCCGGTGTCAGGGACGCAGTACTGCCGCCTGCTGCCGGGCCAGCCGATGCTCGCGCAGGAAGCTGTAAAGCCCGGCGGCGAGGATCAGCGCGGCGCCGGCCCAGGTCCAGCCGTCCGGACGCTCGCCGAAGATCGCCACGCCGAGCCCGGCGGTGAACACCAGCCGCGTGTAGCGGAATGGCGCCACGGACGAGACCGGTGCCATGCGCATCGCCATCGTCACCGCGAGATAGCCCGCCGCCGTCACCGCGACCGCACCGGTCATGTAACCGAAGGTCTGTGCCTCGCCCGAGAGCGGCGCGCCGGTGATCAGCAGCACCGCCAGCCCGACCGGCAGCACCGCGGCAAAGCCGTAGGCCGACACCGCCAGCGACGGGATGCGCGCCGGCAGCAGGCGGGTGACGAGATCGCGTGCCGCAAGCCCGGTGACGCCCACCACCGGGAAGATCTCCCACCCGGTGAAGCTCGCGCCACCGGGGCGGATCACCATCAGCATGCCCACGAGCCCAGCGCTGATCGCCAGCCAGCGCCGCCAGCCCACCGGCTCGTGAAGGAACAGCGCCGCGCCCAGCGTGACCACCAGCGGCGCGGTCTGCATGATCGCCGCCATCAGCGACAGCGGGATCTTCGACAGCCCCACGATCATCCCCAACGCGCCGATCATCTCGAAGAGATTGCGCAGCATCACCTTGGGCTCGAAGGCTTCGGACAGGCTCAGCCGCACGCCGCGCAGGGCGGCGAGGGCAAAGAACAGCGCGGTGGCTCCGATGCTCAGCATCACCATGACCTGTCCCACCGGGGCGGTCTGCGAGGCGAGCTTGAGAAAGGCGTCGCTGGCAGCCAGCAACGCCATGGAAGCCACCATCAGCGCGATGGCGCGTAACGTGTCCATCTCGGGCTCAGGTGATGACGTCGGGCGCGGTGCGACCGGTGCGGGAGGTGATCTCGGCGATGGTTTCGGCGGCGGCGATGACCTCGGCCAGCGCCTCCTGCGGATCGAGGCCGAAGGCGTCCGGATCGGTCTCGACCTTTTCGAGGTAGACCCGCAGCGTCGCGCCCTCGGTGCCGGTGCCCGAAAGCCGCAGCACGAGGCGGCCGCCGCCCTCGAACAGCACCCGCAGGCCCTGGCCCTCGGCGCGCGAGCCGTCGACCGGATCGTCATAGGCGAACTCGTCGGCCGCCGTGACCGTCAGGCTGCCAAAGCGCGTGTCGGGCAGGGTGGAGAGCTGCGAACGCACGTGCTCCATCACGCCAGCCGCAGCCTCGCTGTCCACCGCTTCGTAGTCGTGGCGCGAATAGTAATTGCGGCCGTACTCGGCCCAGTGCGCCTCCATCAGCTCGGCGACCGAGCATTTCTTCACCGCGAGGATGTTGAGCCAGAACAGCACCGCCCAAAGCCCGTCCTTTTCGCGCACGTGGTCGGAGCCGGTGCCGAAGCTCTCCTCGCCGCACAGCGTGGCGCGGCCGGCGTCGAGCAGGTTGCCGAAGAACTTCCAGCCGGTCGGGGTCTCGTAGCAGTCGATGCCCAGCTTTTCGGCCACCCGGTCCACCGCCTGCGAGGTCGGCATGGAGCGCGCGACGCCCTTGAGACCATCCTTGTAGCCCGGCACCAGCGTGGCGTTGGCCGCCAGCACCGCGAGGCTGTCGGAGGGCGAGACGTAGCAATGCCGGCCCACCACCATGTTGCGGTCGCCGTCGCCATCCGAGGCGGCGCCGAAATCGGGGCCGCTGTCGGACATCATCTCGTCCCAGAGCTGCTTGGCCCAGGTCGGGTTCGGGTCCGGGTGGCCCTCGCCGAAATCGGGCAGCGGGATGGCATTGAACACGGTGCCGGGCGAGGCGCCCAGCGTCTCTTCGAGCAGCCGTGTCGCGTAGGGGCCGGTGACCGCGTGCATGGCATCAAAGCGCATCCGGAAGCCGGACTTGAAGTGCGCGCGGATGGCGTCGAAATCGAACAGCTCGGCCATCAGCTCGGCATAATCGTCGACTGGATCGACGATCTCGATCTCCATCTCGCCCAGCGTGACCGTGTCGGTCATGCGCAGGCCGATATCGTGGCTCTCGGAGATGTGGAACTCGGCGATCTCCTTGGTGGCGTCGAAGATCTTGCCGGTGATGCCCTCGGCCGCCGGGCCGCCGTTGGCGGCGTTGAACTTGACGCCGAAATCGCCCTTCGGGCCGCCGGGATTGTGGCTGGCCGACAGGATGATGCCGCCATCGGCGCCGCGCTTGCGGATCAGGTTGGAGGCGGCCGGCGTCGACAGCAGCGCGCGCTTGCCGACGATGACCTTCCGGGCGCCGCTGGCCGCGGCCATGCGCAGCACCACCTGCGCCGCCTGCGAGTTGAAGTGCCGCCCGTCACCGCCAAGCACCAGCGTCTTGCTCTCGACGCCGCCGATGCCGTTCCAGATGCTCTGGATGAAGTTCTCGAGGTAGTGGTGGGTCTGGAACACCTCGGTCTTCTTGCGCAGGCCCGAGGTGCCCGGCTTCTGGCCCTCGATCGGCTCGGTCGGGATGGTACGAATGCTGGTCATAATTCCTGTCTCCTATCGCCCGGCACGTTTCATGATCCGGGCGGCGTTTGCAAGCACCGGGCTTGCCGCGATCTCGTCGACGCCGGCGGGCAGCCGCTGGCGCCAGTTCGGGTATTCCCATACCGTTCCCGGCATGTTGGGCTGGCTCTCCATCCCGAGGATATCCTCGACCTGTAACGCCACCATGCAGGATACGGTTTCCGCCAGCAGGGACGCCATCGCCTCCGGGCTCTCGGGGGCGTGGCCGTCGCGGTAGGGCGCGGTGGCGCCGTCGATGCCCTCGACCTCGCGGCCGCGGAAGCCGAACATGCCTTCGGTCTGCTCGGCGGGGATGATGCCCAGGTCGCGGCGCAGGGCGATCTCGCGGCCTTCGCGCCAGCCTTTCCAGGTCGGCAGGTCATGCGAGGAGAAGCTGGCGATGACGCCCTCGTCATAAGCCTGCGGCGCCTTGTACCACGGCGGATCGCCGGTGTGCTCGAAGCACATCAGCCGGCAGCCGAGGATGCCACTGTCCTGAAGCGCGTGCTGCAGCCCGTCGGGAATGACGCCCAGATCCTCTCCAACGATCACCGCGCCGGCCCGTGCCGCCTCCATCCGCGCGACCGCCAGCATCGCGTCGCGCGGCATGGTGACATAGGCGCCGGGCAAATCGCCCTCGGGCACCCAGTAGGCGCGCTCGAAGCCGAGGATGTGGTCGATCCGCAGCGCGCCCGAGAAGCGCAGCTGCTGGCGCAGGGTGGCGGCCAGCGCCGCGAAGCCGGTGTCGATCAGGTGCACCGGGTTGAACGGCGCAAGGTGCCAGTTCTGGCCCTGTGGCGCGAAGGCGTCTGGGGGCGCGCCGAGGCTGGCGCCGAAGGCAAAGCTCTCGCGGTCCTCCCAGGTTTCGGCGCCATGCGGGTGGGTGCCGACGGCAAGATCGAGATAGAGCCCCAGCTCGAGGCCGGCGTCCTGTGCCCGTCGCTGGGTCTCCGACAGCGCGCCCTCGGCGCTGTATTGCAGCCAGGCGTGAAAGCGCACCCGGTCGGAAAGGTCCTGCGCGGCTTGCGCCACCTCGGGGCTGTCGGGGTCGTGATAGGCCGCGGGCCAGCTGTCCCAATAGGCGCCGAGTTTCTCGGACAGCGCCTGATGGGTTGCGAAGCGGTGCAGCGAGGCGCCTTCGTGGCGCAGGTATTCGTCAAAGCCGGGACCGGGCGGCGCGGCGCGGAACTCTTCCTCGAGCGCGGCAAGCCTTGCCGGCAGCTCCTCGGGCAGGATCAGCACCGGGCCGGGGGTCTCGGCGCGGGCCGCGGTCGGCAGGTAAAGCGGTGCCACGCGGCGGCGATGCGAGGGGGTGTAGGGGCTGAAGCCCTCGGGGTTGGTCAGGAAGCCCGCATGGATCGGGTTGATGCCAAGGAAGGCCGCGCCGGTGGGGCCGAGCCCCTCGGCCAGCCGGGCAAGATCCTCGTAGCTGCCGAGCCCGCCCTCGGCCTCGCTGCGCAAGCAAGCCAGCGGCGCCATCAGACCCCAGAGCTTGCGCGGCAGTGGCAGGCGCGCCGGTGCGCAGAGCAGCCAGCAGCGCTCCCCGCCGCTTTCGAGCAGGTGCCGGCCCAGAGGCAGCTCGGGCAGCGCGCCGCGGCCCTCGGTCTGGCTGCCATCCTCGCGGGTCAGCTGCCAAGAGCCCGAGGGCACGAGGCCCACCGGCTCGCCCGGCGCGCAGACATGCCAGCGCGGCAGCTCGGGCTCTGGCCGGTCGGGCGCGTCCTCGAGACCCATGGCGGCCAGAAGTGCCGCCTTGGTCTCTTCACTTGCGACCTGAATATCACCGTGCAAGTCGCGGAATTCAGATACGATTCCAGCCCTGTCGGCGCGGGTGTTGATGTTCTCACTCATACCGGTTCCTCGACAAGGGCGATCACCGAATTGGCCGCCATCTGGATGGTGGTTCCGACGCGCTCGGCGCCGAGATCAGGGCTCGCGGTGTCGACATGGCGCACCCAGCAGAAGCCCTCGGGCAGTGTCGGCAGCGTCAGCGCCGTGGCATCGCCGGAATTGAAGGCGAGATAGATCGCCTCCTCGCGCTGCGCGTATTTCGGGGTGCCGCTGGCCATGCGAAACTCGGCGCAGAGCACCGTCATATGACCGTTGGTCCAGTCGGCGCGGGTCATCTCCTGGCCGTCGGCACGCCACCAGAACAGGTCCGTCACGCCATCGACCTTGCGCGGGATCGAGTGCAGGAAGCGCTTTTGCCGCAGGATCGGGTGCGCCTTGCGGAAGCTGATGAGCCAGCGCGTGAACGCGAGGAACGACTCGTCGGCGGCCTCCCAGTCGATCCAGGTGGTGTCGTTGTCCTGCGCGTAGGCGTTGTTGTTGCCGTTCTGCGAGTGGCCAAGCTCGTCACCCGCGAGGATCATCGGCGTGCCCTGGCTGAGCAGCAGCGTCGCCATCATGTTGCGACGGCGTTGCGCGCGTTTCTCGATGATCCCGGCATCCTCGGTCGGCCCCTCGACACCGAAATTGTCCGAGTGGTTCTCGCCGTGGCCGTCGTGGTTGTTCTCGCCATTGGCCTCGTTGTGGCGCTCGGTGTAGCTCACGACGTCCATCAGGGTGAAGCCGTCATGCGCGGTCAGCAGGTTGATCGAGGAGGTGGCGTGACGCCCGGAATGGTCGAACAGCCCGGCCGAGCCGGTGATGCGGTCGGCCAGCACCGGCACATGGCCGAGATCGCCGCGCCAGAACCGCCGCACGCCGTCACGGTACTGGTCGTTCCACTCGGCGAAGGGCGGCGGGTAGTTGCCAAGCTGATAGCCTCCGGGGCCAATATCCCACGGCTCAGCAATGAGCTTTTTCGTCGCCAGCACAGGGTCTTGCCGGACAGCCTTGAAGAAGGCGCTGTTCGGGTCAAAGCCGGTCTCGGTGCGCCCCAGCGTCGAGCAGAGGTCGAAGCGGAAGCCGTCCACGCCCATCGTGGTCGACCAGTAGCGCAGCGAGTCCAGCACCATGCGCAGCACCATCGGATGCTCGATATTGACGGTGTTTCCGGTGCCGGTGTCGTTGTGATAGAACCGCTTGTCCTCGTGCAGCCGGTAGTAGGACCGGTTGTCGAGCCCGCGGAACGAGAAGGTCGGGCCGTTCTCGTCGCCCTCGCAGGTGTGGTTGTAGACCACGTCGAGGATGACCTCGATGCCCACCGAATGCAGCCGCGCGACCATGTACTGAAATTCCCAGAGGCGGCCTTGGGTCAGGTAGCGCGGCTCGGGGGCGAAGAAGCCCAAAGTCTGGTAGCCCCAGTAGTTTACGAGACCTTTTTTAACCAGAAAGCGATCATTGAGAAAGGCGTGCACCGGCAGCAGCTCCACCGCCGTGATGCCGAGCTTGATCAGGTGTTCGAGCACCGCGTCCGAGGCCAGAGAGAGGAAGTGGCCGGGGTGGTCTGCGCCGGGAAATTTCTTTGTCAGGCCCTTCACATGGGCCTCGTAGATGATGCTTTCCTCGAGCGGCGTGTTGGGGGCATTGTGGGCGCCCCAGTCAAAACTCGTATCCTCGACCACGCATTTCGGCATGTAGCGGGCGCTGTCATGCGGATCGGGCGCCTCGGACCCGCCGTAGAGGGCGGCGTGCCACGTGGGGTGGCCGGTGAGCCGCCGCGCGTATGGGTCGAGCAGCAGCTTGGCGGGGTTGAAGCGGTGACCCTCGCGCGGGTCAAACGGCCCCTCGACGCGGTAGCCGTAGAGTTGGCCAGGCATCAGACCGGGGACGCGGCCATACCAGATGTCGCCGTCGCGCTCCGGCATCGGCAGCCGCGCTGTCTCGAGGCCGTGGGCGTCGAAGAGACACAGGTGGACGGCCTCGGCGTGTTCCGAGAACACGGCGAAGTTCACCCCGTCGCCGTCGAAGCGCGCGCCGAGGGGCGCGGCGCGGCCTGCCAGCATTTCCGGTGCGCTCATTCGGCTCTGACCATCTCGGCATAGAGGGCCGCGTAGGTGGCGGCGGACTGGTCCCAGCCAACGGGGGCGGCCATGGCATTCTTCATCATCTTGGTCCAGGTAACTCGATCCTGATACAGGTTGACCAGTTTCACCAACTCCTGCGCAAGGGCCTGTGCGGTCAGCGGGTGGAACTGAAGCCCGGTTGCCGCACCGGCTGCCAATCCTGCAGGCGACGCGTTGATCACCGTATCGGCGAGGCCACCGGTAAGGCCGACCACCGGCAGGGTGCCGTGGCGCAGCCCGTAAAGCTGGGTGAGGCCGCAAGGCTCGAATCTCGACGGCACGAGGATGGCATCGCCGCCGGCGATCATCCGGCGGGCCAGCGCCTCGTCATAGCCGATGGTGGCCGAAACCCCCGGATGGGCCTCGGCGTAGCCCTGGAAGGCGCGCTCGAAGGCGCGGTCGCCGCTGCCCAGAAGCACCAACTGGCCGCCACGGTCGAGCAGCGCGGGCAGCGCCTGCAGCAGGATGTCGAGACCCTTCTGCTCGGTCAGACGCGAGACCAGCACGCAAATCGGGCCGGGCCAGTCCGGCAGGCCGAACTCCTCGCGCAGCGCGGCGCGGTGCTTTGCCTTGCCGGCCGGAGACTTGTAGGGCGGCCGCCAGAGCTCTTCATCGATGCCGTTGAGGATGCCGACCAGATCCTCCTGCCGCTCGCGCAGCACGCCGTCGAGCCCCATGCCGTATTCCTCGGTCATCAGCTCGGAGGCATAGGTGGGCGAGACCGTCGACAGCTTGTCCGCGTAGACAAGACCGGCCTTCAAGGAGCTGATATTGTTCCAGTATTCATAACCGCGCTCGTTGAAGCCGGACTCCGGAAGCCCCAGCCGCGAGATCATCGACGCCGGCGACAGACCCTGAAAGGCGATGTTGTGGATGGTCATCAAAGAGGCCACGCGCTCGCTGGCACCGATCTCTCGCAGGTAAAGCGGCGCGTAGCCGGCCTGCCAGTCATGGCAGTGCATCACCTGCGGAAACCAGCCCTCGACGCCGTCTGCACAGAGCATCGCCGCGGCCACCGACAACGCCGCGAAG
>Ga0114904_1000210_pt1 | contig 32393 bp, 33 predicted proteins | sample MalvirDeepMed_s6_FD_83498 | JGI IMG/M metagenome (GOLD analysis project Ga0114904, IMG submission 83498) | Marine viral communities from the Global Malaspina Expedition - Malaspina viral metaG DeepMed_s6 | ecosystem: Environmental > Aquatic > Marine > Oceanic | place: Mediterranean Sea... | reverse complement strand
GGCCCGCGCTACCGGGTCGCCGTCGCGTTGTCGGGGCCGAGCCCGACCGCCTCGAGCAGGGACGCCGCGAACCCGCTGCCCAGGTTGCCGAAGGCGGTGCCCGCCGCCTGCTCGATGGCCGGATAGAGGTCGTCCTCGATGCCGCCCAGCGTTTCGGTGAGCTCGGCCACCCGGGCTTCCGCCCCGGCCAGCTGCGCCTCGAGCGCCGAGCAGACCTGCAGATCCGCGCCACCCTCGCGCAAGGCCGCGAGATTGCTGCGGGTCTCGCCGATCTCGGTGGTCAGATCGCGGATCTCGGACCGCAGAGGGCGGATGGTTGCAACGACATCGGTCATGTCATCGGTGATGTGCTCGACGCTGGAAAACAGGCTCCACCCCAGCCACAGACACAGCGCCAGCAGGATCAGCGTGGCATTCAGAAGCGCAAGCACCAGGTTCCAGAGGGTCCGCCCGAGACTGCGTTCCGCCATCGTGCTCGCTCCCCTTCGAGGCCCTGGATCAGGCCGTTTTCTTGCTCTTGGCCTCTTCGGCCAGCTGCTTGAACACGTAGACCGGGATCAGGATGGTGGCGATCAGGCTCCCGAGCCAGACCAGAAGCGTCGCCGCCAGCCAGTTGGCCACGCCGCCGATCGACATGCCGGCAAGCAGCAGGTCGGTGATCAGCAGCCCGATGGAGACCGTCACCAGCGCCACGCCGCCCATCAGCTGCGGCAGCTGCTTGAGCGAGATCTTGGTGATCATCGGCCCGAGCACCGCCTGAATGATCGAGAAGGCCACCACCACGATGATGAACGACAGCGGATCGATCTCGAACCCCGCCAGCAGCACCGCGGCGAGCAGCAGCCCGACGGCATTGGCGATCAGATAGGCGGCGGCGGAAAGGGCGAGCTTGACCACGATGAAAATCTCCCGATTGGACCGGGGCCGAGGACGCACGCACCTCTGGACCTGCCGGACTGCGACAATTGCAGGTTGATCATTCTGCCGCAACGTACCTTACGTCAAGAATTTTCCGGCCGTCCGACAGGATCGTTGAATGACATCGGCTTTCTCGTCGGCATCAGGTGCAGGGCGGCCCCCTGCCCTCTGGCGCACGTGTTCTGTCGCCCCTGGGCCTAGCGCCGGAAACAGGGCAACGGCTCAGGGCCGCGATGCGGGGTTCTTATTGCCGAACGCTGCCAGCCGAGAGCGCGTGCAGCCGGGTTGGGCAGCGAGCCTCAATGCAGGTCGGCCGGTCTCGATACGGCATCGGCGGGGCGATCCGCACCGGTGCCGCCAGAGGGCGCGGGACGGCGACCGGAATGCGGTGAGCGCCCCTTGGCGGTGTCACACTCGCTGCCGGCGCCCCACGCGCCTCGCTCCGCCTCCTTGTCGGTCTTGCCCGTGGAACGAAGCGCCGTGCGAGCGCGCCCCCGGTCGTGGGACGCGACGGTGAGGACGCCCGACGGCAATCGCCGTGGACAGGTGCATGGCGCGAGGATACAGTTTTTGCGAGAACGTGACGACCATCGCTCGCCTTTAGACCTGCAGGCGGTGCCACCGAGGCAGGTGCGGCGCGCATGTGCCCGTCACGCGAGGTCACGGGACCGCGGCCAGCGACAACGGTGCCCCGCGTCCCCATCTCTGCAACGACCTGACGAGTGGGAGAGCCAACATGACATTCACAAAGACCCTGCGCCGCGGCCTTGCGGCCACCCTCCTCGCGGCCTGCGCCGCCGCGCCGGCACTTGCCGAGCCGGCCGAGCTCGACGTCGTGGTGCGGCTGGCCGATGGCGCGGCCCTGCCGCCCGAGGCGAGGATGCAGGTCGAACTGCTCGACGTGTCGCGCGCCGATGCCGCATCGACCACGCTGGCCGCGCGCAGCTACCGGATCGACAGCCTTCCGGCGCAGATCCGCCTGCCCTACGAGACCGACGACGTGGACGCGCGCATGAGCTACGCGGTCTCGGCCAGCATCGCCATGGACGGCACGACGGTGCTGCGCACCACCACCTCGTTTCCGGCGCTGACCCGCAACGCCCCCGAACGGCCCGAGATCGTCCTGGAGCAGGTCGCTCCCGTCGCTATGGAGGCTGACATGCAAGGCATCGCGGGCATTCCGTGGCAGGTCTCAGAGATCGGTGGCCGCCTTCTGGTGGTCGAGGACGCACCGACCCTCGTCTTCGACGCAGAGGGCAATTTCGCCATGTACGGAGGCTGCAACCGCTTCACCGGCACCGCCGAGATCGGCGCGGGCACGATATCCTTCCCGGACGCGTTCGCAGGCACCCGCCGCATGTGCCCGGCGCCGCGCATGACGCTCGAGCAGACCATGGTCGATGCCGTCGGCACAGTCACCGGCTACGTGCGCAACGGCAGCCTGCTGAGCCTCACCAACGCGGCCGGCGTCACGGTGCTGCGACTGAACGAACGGCCGGAATGACGGCCCCCGGCGCGGCGGGCGATCGTGCCGGCCGTGCCCCGCCCTAGTGCTCGGTGAGCCAGAAGCTGTCGGGATTGGCCTGGCAGAAGGCGCCGAACTCCGCGAGCACCGTGCCGTAGCTCACGTCCTTGGCCGCCGCGTAGCCGCGCATGTAGACGAAGATGAACTGCATCGCGATGACGTCGCGTTCCGGCATGTCGCCGGCCTCGGCCGGATCGCCGATGAACAGCCCCCGCGCCTCGGCGCAGGTCGCCTTGGTCATCACCCACTCTTCGGCCTGCTCGACCGCCTGCAGCGTTTCGACCCCGGCACTGGCGAGGGTGGGTCCTGCCAGCAGCACTGCTAGGAACATTCTCTTCACTGGCTCCGAACTCCTCTCAAGCCTCCCGGCGCGGCACGGCGCGCCCGCCCGAGCGTATGCCGGGACCGGCCCGCCGGGAAAGTGTGAAGGCGCCCCGCCGCCCGAGCGGGACGCCCACTGTCGCGGTCAGGCCGCTTCGACCTCGGGGTGCTTGCGCACGTAGAAGCCGTAGGACAGCATCGTCATGCCGCTCGAGATCAGCTCGATGGCCAGCAGGATGCCAAGGAGCGAGGCCGAGGCGGCAAGGAAGTTGCCGAACACCATAACGGCCAGCACCACCGAGATCACGCCCGACAGCAGCGACAGCCAGAAAAAGCCCGAGCCGCGTAGGCTGAAGGCAAAGACGATCTTCAGCACGCCGTTCACAAGGAACATGATCGCCGCCATCACGGTCAGCGTGACGATGCCGGCGAGCGGGTGGTACAGCAGGCTGAAGCCCAGCACGAGATAGGCGACGCCGAGCAAGAGCCCGAAGATGCGCGCGCCCCAACCCCCGGCCTTGAAGGCTGCGAAGAATTGCAGCACCCCGCCGAAGATGAAGATCCACGCCGCCATCTGCTCGGCGGCGACGGTCGCCACGAACGGATTCATCAGCGCCAGAAAACCGCCGATAATCAGCAACACACCAAATATGATCCAAAGAAGCGAATTCTTCATCGTATTTCCTCCTGACCGGGGCGCAGCCCCATATTCAATGCCCGGACTATTCAATGAAATCCGTGCGTTTCCTATCGAAAATCGATGCCGGGACCGAATAGACGCGGTGCGACGCACCATCGTCACACTGTCCTCACGCGGGGTCCGGATCGGTCGCGCGACACGAGGGCCGGAATGCGGCCGAGGGAATGCGACCGGCGCGCGCGGGAAATGGCAGCGCGAAAGACCAAGCCGCCCGGAGGCCATTTTCGGAGCGGGCTTCGGAGCGGGCGTGGAAAGGGATATTCAGCGCCTTCCTTGAAAAGCTGCGAATTCCACGACAACGCTTCATGCGAAAGCGTTGACCGTTTCCGTGCCCGGTTCTAGCCTATTGAAGACAGGTCAATTGCCAGGGTGTTTCATGCGCTTCCTGAGGTTTCTTCTTGTCCTCGCGATCCTCCTCGCGATCGCGATCGGCGTGCTCCGGCTGCTCAACCCGCTGCCGGATCTCGAAGGCCGCAGCAACAGCACCCGTATTCCCGTCTCCTCCGAGACCACGCTCGGCAACGCGCTGATGACCGCCAGCGAGGCACATCCGGGACAAAGCGGCATCTGGCCGCTGGCGGACGGTCGCGAGGCCTATGCCGCCCGCATCCTGCTGGCCCGCAACGCCGAGCAGAGCATCGATATGCAGTATTACATCTGGCAGACCGATACGACGGGCTGGATCCTGCTGGACGAGATGCGCAAGGCGGCGGAGCGCGGCGTGCGGGTGCGGCTGCTGCTCGATGACAATGGCGTTCCCGGGCTCGATGCCGAGCTCGCGGCGCTCAACGCGATGCCCAATGTCGAGGTGCGGCTGTTCAACCCGTTCACCCTGCGCGACCCGAAGCTGCTGTCCTACGTGTTCGACTTTCCGCGCCTGAACCGGCGGATGCACAACAAGGCAATGATCGTCGACGGGGCCGCCACGGTGCTCGGCGGCCGCAACATCGGCGACATCTATTTCGACTACGGCACCGGCGTGCATTACTTCGACGCAGACGTGCTGGCCGCCGGCCCGGTCGTCGGAGAGGTCTCGGAGAATTTCGATGCCTACTGGGCCAGCCGGTCGGCCTATCCCGCCGAGTTGATCCTGCCCGAGGCGCCCGGCGGGCTCGACAGCCTCATGGCCCATGCCGAAAGCGCCCGCAGTGGCGCCGAAGCCGCGCAATACGATGACGCGATCGCCAACACCGCGCTTGTGCAGGAGATCGAGGCCGGCACGCTGGCGCTGGAATGGGCCGAGGTCGACTTTTTCAGCGACGACCCGTCAAAGGGTCTTGGCGAAGCGACCGAGGACCAGTTGCTGCTGACCCGGATCCTCGAGATCGCCGACCCGCAAAGCTCCTTCGATCTTGTCTCGGCCTACTTCATTCCCGGCGATGCCGGGACCGAGCTGCTCACCGGGTTTGCCGAGGCCGGGGTCGAGACGCGGGTCCTGACCAACGCGCTCGCCGCCACCGACGTGGCGCCGGTGCACAGCGCCTACATGACCTATCGCGATGCGCTGATCGATGGGGGCGTCACCGTGCTCGAACTGCGCCCCGCGGCCGAGCGCACGCGCGAACTGCACCTGTCGGAGATGATCGCGGGGTCGGCGTCGAGCCTGCACGCGAAGACCTTCACCGTCGACGGCGAGCGGATCTTCGTCGGCTCGTTCAACTTCGACCCGCGCTCGGCCCGGCTCAATACCGAGATGGGTCTGCTGATCCCGAGCCCGGAGATGGCCGCCGGACTGGCGGCGGCGCTCGACGATCCGGCACGATACTACCACGTCGAGCGCGGCGAGCGCGGCGATCTGGTCTGGATCGAAACCGCCGAGGACGGTGAACGCACGGTGCTGACCCAGGAGCCCGAGACCGGCTGGTTCAAGATGCTGGTGGTGCGCGTCATCAGCTGGCTGCCGGTGGAGTGGATGCTCTGACGCGGGCCCGGCGGGCTTCGGCACTCGCCCGGGCCACGGGGCCGCAGCACCCTTGGAGTCCTTTGTCTACCAGCCCGCGCCGAGAGACAGCCGCGCGCAGTCTGACGGACGGCTTGCCGGCCGTCTGGCGATGCAACCTCGTGCGGAACGGCCCGACGCTCTCACGCCTGCAGGCCGCGCGACTGGCGACGTGTCGCCCCGCGACGAAATACCTGCGCCGATGTCGCAAAGCTTGTGGCTTTGCGGGGACTTCGGTGTAGCATCGGTCTTCAGAACGTCCCGATCAGCCGGATACCCCCATGGACCCCACCACCGCCGCGTCGCTCTACACGCAGATAGAGCTGCCGACTCTCTCACTCACCGCCACGGCCCTCATCCTGCTGATCTGCCTGCCCGCGATGGCCGTGATCGGCTTCTGGAGCGGTTGGACCCGCCGCAGGATGCTGCTGCGCTCCGGAGAGGAGATCGACCACGTGGTCGGCGAGACGACCCTCACGGCGATCCTCGCCCTGCTCGGCCTGCTGCTGGCCTTCAGCTTCGGCGACGCGCTGAGCCTTGCGCAGGCCCGAAAGGCCGCCGCAGTGGACGAGGCCGCGGCGCTTGGCACGGCCTTCCTGCGCGCCGATTACCTGCCCGAGGCCGGGCGGCTGCCGCTACAGCAGGCATTGCTCGACTACAGCGAGACCCGGCTGCTGCCGGGCAACGGCGCGCTGAACTCGCAGGAGGCCGCGCAGGCCTTCCTCGAACGCTCGCTCTCGGCGCAGGCCCGGCTCTGGCCGCTCACGCTCGAGGCGACCGCGGACCCGGTGGCCCCGGCGATAAAGACCTTTGTCGCGGGTGCCGTCAACGAAGCCATCGACGCGCATCTCTACCGCTTGCAGATGACCACCAGCCCGATGTCCGAGGTCACCCGCCTCGTGCTGCTCGCCTCGGCGATGACGGCGCTGTTCCTGCTCGGCAACCGCGCCGGGTTGCTGGGGCGCCGGCTGACATGGCGGATGTTCGTGTTCTCGGGCTTCCTGTTCATCGTGATGTTCACCATCGTCGACACCCAGCGCGCCAAGGAGGGCCTGGTGCGGGTCGACGACATGCCGCTGCGTGCCACCGTCTTCGACATGCGCGAGGCGCTTGCGGCGGGGAGCTAGCCCAGCCCGCCGCAAGAGCATAGCCCGGCGTTCCGAGCCCGCGACGGGCCGGATGCCCGGACGCGTCACACCCGGCCCCGCGCTGCCCGGACCGTGCGCACCGTCGCCGCCCGGGCGACCGCCTCAGGCCACGGCCTCCGGCGCCAGCGCCGCCTCGAGCGACAGCCCCTCCCGCACAGCGCGCTCGAGCAGTGGTGCCGGGGCCCAGCGGGGACCAAGCGTCTCGTGATAGCGCCGGATATCGGCCAGCACCTGCGAAAGCCCGACGGCTTCGGCATGGAACATCGGCCCGCCCCGGAAGCGCGGAAAGCCGTCGCCGTGCACGAAGATCACGTCGAGGTCGCTGGCGCGCCGGGCGATGCCCGCCTCGAGGATCCGGCAGCCTGAATTGACCAGCTGCCACAGGCAGCGGCGGCGGATCTCTTCCTCTGTCAGCGGCGATTGCGCCGGGTCCGCCATGGCCCGCCCCTCGATGTCCGGGCCCGGCGCGGGACAATCCTGCGCCCCGGCAGAGGCCGCGCGAAGGTGCGGCCCGACGTCCCAGCCGAAACCGGCGAGCGCCGCGTCGATGTGCCCGGGCGTGGCGCCCTCCTCGACGAGCATCCGCATCTCGCGACCGAGATCGCAAACCATGCGCTGGCTTACAGTTCCGTCACCGATCCCGACGAGCACCGGCTGCGTGTCCAGCCGTGGCGCCAGCGCCATCACCGTGGCACTCACCTCTGGCGCGGTCCATGCCCCGCGCACCACTTCAAGCAGGCGGATCGCGCCATCGGAGGGCGCGAAACGCAGTCCGATGACATCGCCGGGCCGCCCGGTTGCCTGCGCGATGCGGTCCAGATCGAGGGGCGCGCCATCGCAGGCAAGGATCGCCCCCGGCCTGCAGATGCCACCGAGCGCCGAAAAGATCTCCTGCGCCTGCGCCATGTCCTCCGAGACCGTCGCCACGACAAGCTCGGCCGAGGCGGCGGCGCTCAAGTCGGTCGAAAGCTCCAGCCACTCCTGCCACGCCGCAAGCGTTGCCTCGTCGATCTCAGGTCCGTCGCGCGCCTGATCCCAGAGCTCCGCGATGCGCGCCTGCGCCCGCTCGATCTGCGCCGCGTCCGTGTCGATCAGCACCACCCGCAGCCCGGCCCGTGCGCAGCGCAGGGCGATGCCGGTGCCCGCGTGTCCCGCGCCCACCACCGCCACGCGGGTGATCTCGCGCGTCTCGGTGCCCGGCGGCACATCCGGCACCTTGCGTGCCTCGCGCTCGGCAAAGAAGACGTGTCGCTGCGCCCGCGACTGGTCCGAGGCGTTGAGCTCGATGAAGGTCTCGCGCTCCCACGCCTGCCCTTGCTCCAGCGGCGTGTCATAGGCCATGCGCACGCCCTCGACCGCCCGCGCCACCGCGAGCGCGCCACGGGCCGCCCCCAAGGCGGTCTCGGCGGCGGCGTCCATATCGGAGACAACGCCCGGCACCGCGCGCGCCCCGATGGGCTGGCGCGCGACGCCAGCAGCGACCAGCGCCTCGGCCCGCACCAGGGCCGCCTCGAGATCAGGCAGCACCTCGTCGCAGAGCCCGAGCGCCGCGGCCTCTTTGGCGCGGACCTCGCGGGCCGTCACGATGATGTCGAGCGCGGCGGGGCCACCCACCAGCCTCGGCAGTTTTTGCGTGCCGCCGGCGCCGGGAATGTTGCCGAGCCGGAGCTCGGGGAAGCTGAAGCGCGCGTTCGGCGCCGCGAGCCGGATGTCGCAGGCCAGCGCCAGCTCGAAGCCGCCGCCGAAACAGACCCCGCCAATCAGCGCCAGCGTGGGCTTGGGCGCAGCCTCGATCTTCGCGATCACCTCGGTCAGCAAAGGCGGTTTGCGCCCGGTGGCGAACTCGCGAATATCGGCCCCGGCCGAAAAGAACTTCGGCAGCCCCACCAATGCGATGGCCTTGATCTCCGGGTCGGCGCAAAAGGCCGCGTGCGCCTCGCCAATCGCCGTGCGCAGCGCGTGCCCCAAAGCATTCACCGGCGCATTGCAAAGGTAGATGACCCCAAGTGCGCCCCGCGTTTCGGTGCCGATCTGGCGCGGCTCGCTCATGTCTCTGTCTGTGCTCAAAGGCTCTCCTCCGTGCCGAGGCTCAGCCTCGTCCCCTGCGGCACACTGACCCCGTTCAGGTGCGAAGAGCAAGCTCTGCGCCCTTGCCCGGCGGTCTCACGCCGCGATCCCGCGCGAGGTGCTGCATGCCCCGCGCGGTCACCACGCCCGCGTGCCATGTCCGGTGCTCAGACCAGCCGCTGCACCCAGAGCGCGATGGCATCGGCGGCGCTCGAGAGGTGATCGTCGAGCGTCAGCCCCGTTTGGCGTTTGCGCGGCTTGAGATCATGATCGCCGTCCTCCAGCCAGTGCAGGGCAATGGCCGGCGACAGCGCGTAGCCCGCCACCTCGCCCTGCGTTCCGAACGGGTCGCGGGTGCCCTGACAGATCAGCGTGGGCGTGCGCAGTTGGGCCAGATGCCCGGTCCGCAACGTCTCGGGCTTTCCGGTCGGATGGAACGGGTAGCCGAGGCAGAGCAAGCCCGCGATGCGCCGCTCCGCGTGCAGGTCATCGGCAATCAGGCTCGCGACCCGCCCGCCCATGCTCTTGCCGCCGATGATCAGACGGCCCTCAGCGGGCAGCGCGGCGATCGCGGCGCGATATTCCTCGGCCAGCAACGTGACTTTGGGCGGCGGGCGCCTCGAGCCGCCGCTGCGGCGCCCGGCCATGTAGGCGAACTCGAACCGTGCGACCCGGAGACCACGCTCCGCGAGCTTTCCCGCCACCGCGGTCATCCAGGCCGTGTCCATCGCCGCCCCGGCGCCGTGCGCCAGAAGGATGGTCGTGCGCGCGGCCGGATCGCCGTTGAAAAGAAACTCCATGCACCCCTCCCTGCCGGATATGACAAGGGCGCCCGATGGACCCCCAAACCGTGGCTGCGAAATCCTGTCCGCGCCTGCCCGATTTCCCTTTCTAGATCGGCATCAGATCGGGGCCAAGGCAAGCGGTTTCGATCCCCCCTCGGATGCTTGGCTCGACAGCCAATGGCCCCAAGGCAGACAGGGTCCGGCCAGGTTGAGCGCAAGACCTGGGAACGCCCGGCTGAGGCGGGCTTTTGCCCAGAATGCGGATACTCATCTGACGGATGCGCGCTCTTCCCATCGCATCAATCAGGCGGACAGGCCCGTTGGCAACGTCATGCTTCCCCGTCATCCCAAGCGTTCGGCCGTCACCCGGCATGTCCCCGTGTCTCCAGCTTCAGCTCTGGAGGATCGCGGGCTATGACGAAACCTGTAACGCGATGGATAAGAAGCGAAATCCTGACGACGTTTTCCGGCGAAACGCTGCTCGGGCGTCAAAACGCGGGTGGCTGCTCTGGCTGATCTGCGCTAGGCGGCGCGCGGAAGAACAGGAGTTTAAGATCATGCCTTTGCGCCTAATGTCCCTCTGGTCCATCAACATCGGTGCTGCCCTCGCCGTGGTGGCGACCTGCGCCCTCGCGGCACCCGTCTCAGCCGCGACGCTGAACGCGTCTGACCCCGAAGGCATCGCAGAGCATATGCGCGAGCTGGGATATCGGGCGGAGCTGTCCACCGACAGCTATGGCGATCCGACGATCAAGTCGGGCGTGGCGGGCGTCAGCTTCTCGATCAATTTCTACGGCTGTCACGACAACACCGACTGTCAGGATCTGCAGTTCAGCGCAGGTTTCAACACCCCGGAGTTCGTGACCCCGGCGCGGATGAACACCTGGAACCACGACAGGGTCATCGGCAAGGCCCATATGGACAACGAGGGCGACCCGTTTCTTGAACACCCGGTGCTTGGCGTGATTGACATGGGCGAGCCTGCGTTTGACCGCACGGTGGAACGCTGGGTGTCGAACCTCGAGGACTTCCTCGATTATATCGACTGGTAAGGCGCGGCGCGGTCCGGGGGTGTCAGGTCATGGGTCCGAGAGGCAACCACGATCGACAGCCCCGCCTCGGTCTCGTGAAGGTCAGCCGATCTCGTGACGCGGGCCAGCCGATCCGATAGGGGTGATCGGTCTGCCTGCTTGGGGCGTCAGGGACGCGGCATCTTATGGTGCCGCGCCTTCTTTTGCAGGTCGGCAGACCGCCGACATGGTCGAGGCAAGCTCAGTGCGTCCAGGCGCCCCGGCGATCCACCGCGAAGTTCTCGGCATAGCCCCGGGCACGCACGTTGGGCTTGCGCTTGTTCGGCTCCATGACGGTGGCCTCGATGCCGTTTTCCTTGGCATAGTCGAGCGCCGCTTCCTTGCTGTCGAAGCGCAGTCGCACTTGGCTCTGGGTGTCGGAGGACGACGTCCAGCCCATCAAGGGGTCGACCTCGCGCGGCGCGCTGGCGGCGAATTCGAGCACCCAGTGTTTCGTCTTGCCCTGACCCGAGGACATCGCGGTCCGGGCCGGCTGGTAGATCCGTGCACGCATGGAATCCCTCCTGAAGATCACCCGCGTTATCCGGAATTTGGCCGAACAGGGCAAGGGATCAGCGACATCTTGTCGTCAAATCATCGGCATATGGCGGCAAATCCGGTGCAAAGCGCGCCCGGTCCAACCGGACTGGCAGGCAGGAGCGCGGGCTGAGCCTCGTGCGCACCGGCCGACCAAGCCGGCTGCCGGCCCTTTCGAGGTCGATCTAATAGCCATCCGCTCTCCGCAAGAAAGCACATCGCGACCGGTGCCCACCCGAGCTTTCCCGAGGCGCGCGACCGCTCGCAACCGAGCGCTCATCCCCTCCGCGAAGGGAGCGCGAGGGTGCGCTTTGTCCGCCCGTTTTGAGGACACTGCCGCCTGCCCCCTTGAATCTCGCCCCCGCGGCATCAATTCTTTTCTCCGTCCGCCCGAGGAGCCGCGCCCGATGCCCTATGCCCATTCCGACAAATCCCAGCCGATCCTGCACGCCCCTGCCCCGGACGTGCGCGAGCGCGAGAAGCTCGAAGGCGGCAAGCGCTTTGTGATGCAGACGGAGTTCAACGCCGCCGGCGACCAGCCGACCGCCATCGCCGAGCTGTCCTCGGGGATCGACGAGGGCGAGCGCAACCAGGTGCTGCTCGGCGCCACCGGCACCGGCAAGACCTTCACCATGGCCAAGGTGATCGAAGAGACCCAGCGCCCGGCGATCATCCTCGCCCCCAACAAGACGCTGGCCGCGCAGCTCTACGGCGAGTTCAAGGGCTTCTTCCCGGACAACTCGGTCGAGTATTTCGTGTCGTATTACGATTACTACCAGCCCGAGGCCTACGTGCCGCGCTCGGACACCTATATCGAGAAGGAATCTCAGATCAACGAGCAGATCGACCGGATGCGCCACTCGGCCACCCGCTCCCTGCTTGAGCGTGACGACGTGATCATCGTGGCCTCGGTGTCGTGCATCTACGGCATCGGCTCGGTCGAGACCTACGGCGCCATGACGCAGGATCTCCACGCCGGCAGCGAATACGAGATGCGCAAGGTGATGGCCGATCTGGTGGCGCAGCAGTACCGCCGCAACGATCAGGCCTTCCAGCGCGGCTCGTTCCGGGTGCGCGGCGACAGTCTCGAGGTCTGGCCCGCCCACCTCGAGGACCGGGCGTGGCGGCTGTCGTTCTTCGGCGAGGAGCTCGAGGCGATCACCGAGTTCGATCCGCTCACCGGCCAGAAGACCGGCAGCTTCGACCGCATCCGCGTCTACGCCAACTCGCACTACGTGACGCCGAAGCCCACGATGAATCAGGCGGTCATCCAGATCAAGAAGGAGCTGCGCCAGCGGCTCGACCAGCTGGTGGGCGAGGGCAAGTTGCTGGAGGCCCAGCGGCTCGAGCAGCGGACCAATTTCGACATCGAGATGCTCGAGGCCACCGGCGTGTGCAACGGCATCGAGAACTACTCGCGCTATCTTACCGGCCGCGCGCCGGGCGAGCCGCCCCCCACCCTGTTCGAATTCATCCCCGACAACGCCATCGTCTTCGCCGACGAGAGCCACGTCTCGGTGCCGCAGATCGGCGGCATGTACCGCGGCGACTACCGGCGCAAGTTCACCCTCGCCGAGCATGGCTTCCGGCTGCCGTCCTGCATGGACAACCGCCCCCTCAAGTTCGAGGAATGGGACGCCATGCGCCCGCAGTCGATCTTTGTCTCGGCGACGCCGTCGGCGTGGGAGCTCGAGGAATCCGGCGGCGTCTTCACCGAACAGGTGATCCGCCCCACCGGCCTGCTCGACCCGCAGGTCGAGATCCGCCCGGTGGAGATGCAGGTCGACGATCTGCTCGACGAGATCCGCAAGGTGACACAGGACGGCTACCGCACGCTCTGCACCGTGCTGACCAAGCGCATGGCCGAGGATCTGACCGAGTACCTGCACGAGCAGGGTATCAAGGTGCGCTACATGCACTCGGACATCGACACGATCGAGCGCATCGAGATCCTGCGCGACCTGCGCCTCGGGGCGTTCGACGTGCTGATCGGCATCAACCTGCTGCGCGAGGGGCTCGACATCCCCGAATGCGGGCTGGTGGCGATCCTCGACGCCGACAAGGAGGGCTTCCTGCGCTCCGAGACCTCGCTGATCCAGACAATCGGCCGCGCGGCGCGGAACGCCGAGGGCCGGGTGATCATGTATGCCGACCGCATCACCGGCTCGATGGAGCGGGCGCTGGCCGAGACCGACCGCCGCCGCCAGAAGCAGATCGCCTATAACGAGGAGCACGGCATCACGCCCGAAACCGTGAAGAAGAATGTCGACGACATTCTCGCCGGGCTCTACCAGGGCGATGTCGACATGAACCGCGTCACCGCCACCGTCGATCCCAAGCGTCAGGGCGCAAATCTCGAGACCGTGCTCAACGGGCTGCGGACCGACATGCGCAAGGCGGCCGAGAACCTCGAGTTCGAGGAGGCGGCGCGGCTGCGTGACGAGGTCAAGCGGCTCGAGGCGGTCGATCTCGCGGTGGCCGACGACCCGCTGGCGCGCCAGCAGGCGGTGGACCGCGCCTCGGAAGAGGCGACCAAGGCGGCCGGCCGCTCGACCGCGGGCCGCCCGGGCCAGCGCGGCGGCAACGTCAAGCGGAAGAAGCGCTAGGGCGTGCTCCATCTTTCGATGACATCGAAGTCGTCCGCCTCGCGCCCGTCGAGGGCGGGCACGTCGGGGATGGGGACGACCTGCAGGGTTTGCGAGCTGCTCACAGACCAGAAGCGTGCATCTTCAAGGATCTCGGGCGGCAGCCTGTCCTTCTGGAACCTTCGCCGCCGGGTGGTCGTGATCTTTACCTCGTAGGCGTTGCTCCGGTGCGGTGCGCCGCGTTCGAGCAGGTGATGGCGCAACGCGTCGGCCCGCGCGGTCATCTTCGCTATTTCGCGGCGCAGGTGGTGTAGCTCATCAACCGGGTGCATCGTTTCGCCCTCCTGACCGCAGCATCGCCCAGAACCGGTAAACGGACCTTTAAGACGGCCCCACGCCGCGCCCGACAGCAAAAGGCCCCCTCCGCCGGTGGGCGAAGGGGGCCTTGATGTGCCTTACGTCCAGAAGACGCGGGATCAGTTCTCGTCCGAGGGCGGGTTCACCTCGACCGTCGGCAGCTCGACCTCGGTTTCCTCGGTGTCGACATCGACGTCGACATCCGGGACTTCCACGGTCTCGGTGGTGGTGCCGGTCTCGACCGTACCGACCTCGGCGTCAACCTCGGGCATTTCGCCGCCCTCGACCGACACTTCCGGCAGCGCGCCCTTGTCGGTGACGTCGAAATCGATCATGTAGGCGCCGATGGCAATCACGGCGACGGCAACGGCGGCAACGGCGATAACGGGTCCGGTCTTCATTTCGGATATCCTTCGATCTGGTCTCTGTTCCTCGGGGCGCTCACGTCCCCGTTATTGCCCAGTCAACCCGGCATGACAGCGTTTGGTTCCGTTCTCCGCTGCCAGAAATCGAAGGTTTCGCACCGGTCCGAGCGCGCGCGCTGCAGTGCGCCTCAGCCGCAGTAGAGCCGCAGGATGGTGCCGTCTTCGTCGGTCTCGATGTTGAGGCGATCCTCGAGGAAGTCCATCGTCGCCGGCTGACCTTCCTCGAGCACCCGCACGACCTTGTCAGCGGGCAGGCTCACGGCGGCAATGTTGGTGCCGACAAGGCTGCTGTAGCCGCTCCTGCCGCAGGTGTCCGCCGGCGCCTCCGCCGGGGTTTCCTCGGCCATGCAGCCCGAAAGGGGCAGCGTGGCAAGTGCCATCAGGGCGATGTACTTCATCTCGTGTCTCCTTTTACGGGGGGCTACCCCCGTGCCAAACGCCATGCCACCGAACCGCCGGGAACGTCGCCCGGCGCGACGGCGCAGGTTGATCTGGGCCGGGCTCGGCGCTGCGAACCGAGAGCGAGCGGCCCGGCCCGCTGGCTCAGTCCTATCCCGCCGCGCGCCGTCGCGTCGAGGATGAACCGCGAGCCGTTGGCGCCTCCGTCGCGACCTTGCCAAATTGCGCGCGGACCGTCACGAAGCGGGGCGGCGTCACGCACGCGACACGCGCATGACCGCTGACCGTGTCACCGATAACAATTGCCGCCTGTTTGATTTTTGACAATCGACGCGCTCGCCGTCCGGTATATGGTGGTCTCATGAGACTCACTGCCGCCATGCCCCTGATCGGGCTGCTTGCCCTCTCTGCCTGCGCCACCCCGCGCGAGGCCTGCATCCGCGATGCCGCCGCGCCGTGGCGCTCTGCCGTGGCCGAACGCGAGCGGATCGCGCAGGACCTTGCCAGGGGCTACACCTACGAGACCGAGTTCCAGCGCGTCGAGCGGCAGCGGTGGTGTCGCAGCGGGGGCGGGATCTATCCTTGCTGGACCACCGACACGCAGCCGATGACACGCCGCGTCCCGGTTGATGCCGAGGCGCTGCGGGCCCGCGACGCCGAGCTTGCCAAGGCCATTCCCGCCCGGCGCAAGGCCGCGGAGGCGGATGTGGCGCTCTGTCAGGCGACCTATCCCGAAGAGGCCGAACCTCCGGGCTGACGCCGGCAGGGCACGTGGCAGCGATGGCCCCGTCACACCCCGGGTCACCTCGGCGAGCGCACTGGCCGGATCAGCGGCGCGCGCCCAACACCCGACCACCCAGACAGGCGGACAGCGCCGCGTGGGCCCGCCCTGCCTGAGGCATTGACGGCGATCGGGAGGGCCGTGGCAAAGCCGCCATCCGCCCGACTGGCGCGGCTTCTGCGCGGGGCGCCGATGACGGTCTTGGCGGCGGCGGTCATTTGCACTACCGGTTGTGCAAACCCAATTTAAGCGCCAGCGCCTTGGAGCCCGAGCATGAATTCAACGACAAGATTGGTTGCCTGCGCCGGGGTGATTTTCATCGCTTTCTGCGGCCAGGCGCGCGCCGTCGACACCCTGGCAGGCGTTGAGCATCGGTCGATCACGTCCGAGGAACGCCAGACCGATCTGGAGGTGACGATCTGGTATCCTGCCGCCGCGGGTGGCGAGACCGTCTCCCTCGGGGAGAACATCTTCTTCGAGGGAACCCCGGCCAGACAGGGGGCGCCAATACGCAGCGGCACCTTCCCGGTCGTCCTTTTATCCCACGGCGCGGGTCTGGCGGGCCGGGCCGAGGCGATGAGCTGGATCGCCACACCGCTGGCCCAAGACGGCTTCATCGTCGTCGCGCCCACGCATCCCGGCAACACCGGCAGGGACCGCTCGGCCGAGGAAACCATGAAGCTCTGGCTGCGGCCCTCTGACCTGTCGGAGGCGCTCGACGCGATCGAGACCGATCCGACCTTCCAGCCGCATATTGCGCCGGACCGGGTTGGCGTTCTGGGGCTGTCGATGGGCGGCAGCAGCGCGCTCTCCATGGTCGGAGCCCGGCTCGATCCCGAGCGTTTTGCCGGCTATTGCGATACCGGCGACCGCAATCCCTCCCTGTGCAGCTGGGTGCAGCAGAGCGGCGTCGATCTTCACGCAATGGACAAATCGCTCGTCGGTCGCGACAACAGCGACCCGCGGGTGCGTTTCGTCATGGCCATCGATCCGGCGCCGGCTGATATCTTCGCCATGGCCTCGCTCGCCGACGTCAAGGCTCCGGTGTCCATCGTGAACCTCGGCGACGTGTCTGAGATCCCCGAGACCATTCGCGCATCGGGGATCGCGAAGGCGCTGCCTCGCGCCGATTATCAGGTCATCGAACAGGCCAGCCACGCGTCGATGTTCCCGGAGTGCACGCCGAACGCCGCCCAGATCGCCCTTGAAGAAGGCATCGAGGATCCGATCTGCACCGATGGCAAGGGCAGCTCGCGGGCGGCAATCCACCAACAGCTGATCGAAATGACACTCGCAGCGTTTCGCCGAGCTTTGGGCGCCGAGGGCTGATCCCCGTCGAAGACCACACCCACCTTGCCGGACAAGGCCGGCGGAGCCGCGGGTCCTGATGACACGGCCGGCGACCGGGCGTCTGGGGCGGGATCGTGACCGCCAGCCGCCGCGCCCCAGCCACCGCCTCTGTGCCTGCAAGCCGCCCCCGTCAGGCGAGGCCGGCGCGCCGTCGTCGCCCACCAGCGGCAAGTGCCTGTCATATGAGCTTTACGAAAACAGGGTAGCCAAGAGCCCGACACTGCATATTGCGAGGCTTGCCAGTGGGCAAACGCGAGATATAGTGGTTTAAGACTGGGGCGGGCTGTCCCGCTCTGGTGCTTCGAACGGGCAGTCAGGGCAGGGAACGAGTCACTCCATGGACGGCAATTTCAGAACGCACTTCGTCAGGGAACCATCGGCGCTGAAGCAGCATCCGGCGCTGGTGCTCAACGCGGATTACAGGCCCCTCTCGTATTATCCGCTGTCGCTCTGGCCTTGGCAGGAAGCGGTGAAGGCGGCGTTCCTCGACAGGGTCGACATCATCGCCGAATACGACGAGGAGGTCCGAAGCCCCTCGATGACGCTCAGGATCCCGAGCGTCGTGGTGCTGAAAGATTACGTAAAACCGAGAAAGCGCGTGGCCTTCACGCGCTTTAATCTTTTTCTGAGGGACGAGTTCTGCTGCCAGTACTGCGGCTCGAAGGGCGAACTGACCTTCGACCACGTGGTGCCGCGCGCCGCCGGGGGCGTCACCAGCTGGGAGAACGTGGTCGCCGCCTGCGCGCCCTGCAACCTGCGCAAGGGCTCGAAATCGCTGCGCAAGGCCAACATGTCGCTGCGCAAGATCCCACGCCAGCCCGGGGCCTCCGAGCTGATGAATGTGGGCCGCAAGTTCCCGCCCAATCACCTGCATGACAGCTGGATCGACTTTCTCTACTGGGACGCCGAGCTCGAAGCCTGAGCGCCCCGAACGCCGCTGCCGCTTGCCTCGCGGCGCGCGCCGTCCTAAGCCCCGCGCGGGCGCCGCCGGGCGCCGGAAAGGGGTGCCATGCTGCTCTATCGCCTGATCGTGTCGATCTTTGCCGCAGTCGTGCTGGCGCGCCTCGCGCTGCGGCGCGACTGGCCTGCGCTGCGTCAGCGGCTGGCCCGCAGCCCTGCCCGTCCCGGCCCGCATCTCTGGCTGCACGCCGCCTCCAACGGTGAGCTGGCCTCGGCGCGGCCGCTGATCACCGCGCTGCAGGCGGCCCGGCCCGACCTGCCGCTGCTCGTGACCTGCAATTCCGAGGGCGGCGTGGCGCTGGCCGAAAGCTGGGGCCTCCCCGCGCGGCTGGCGCCGCTCGATCTCGCGCCGGTGGCCCGCCGGATGCATCGCGATTGGGAGGTGCGCGCGCATATCACGCTGGAATCCGAGCTCTGGCCCAATCGCATCCACACCTGCCCCGGCCCGGTCTTCGTGATCGGCGGCCGGCTGAGCGAGGGCACCGCGAAGGGCTGGCGGCTGTTCGGGGGGCTGCTGCCGGCTGTGCTGGGCCGGCTGAGCTATGTCTCGGCGCAGGACGCGGGCTCCCTGCGGCGGTACCGCGACGCCGGGCTGCCCGAGGCGGCCGCCGGGCCGGTGCTGAACCTCAAGGAGCTCTACACCCCGGACCCGCGCCGCGATGCCACGCTGAGCGCCACGTTCGACCGGGCACACACATGGCTCGCCGCCTCGACCCATGAGGGCGAGGAGGAGACGGTTCTCGCCGCGCACCAGAGGGCGCGCGCCGAAGAGCCCGGCCTGCGGCTGATCCTCGCGCCGCGTCACCCCCGGCGCGGCGATGCGGTCGAGCGGCTGATCCGCGAGGCCGGGCTGAGCTGCGCGCGTCGCAGCAAGGGAGAGGCGCCCGACGGTGCCGAGGTCTACCTTGCCGACACGCTGGGCGAGATGGAGCTGCTCTACCCGCTGGCGGGGCGGCTGTTCATCGGCGGCACGCTGACGGATCGCGGCGGCCACACGCCGTTCGAGCCCGCAGCCTACGCAGCGGCCCTGCTCCACGGGCCCGACGTGGCCAACCACGCCGCGCCCTTTGCCCGGCTCGCCGCCGCCCATGCCGCCATCGAGGTGGCCGACGCAGCGGCGCTGGCCGCGGCGCTGACCCGGCTTGCCGCACCAGACCGACAGGCCGCGCTCGGGCGGGCTGCACAACAAACCCTCCAGCCGGAGACCGATATCGCAGAGCTTGTGGTTTCGATCACGCAACGGCTGGACCCGCCCGTCTGAGAAAGGCATGGTCGCGCCAACTCGAAAGTTCTCCGTCATGCCCAATGCCTCGGTCCGCAAGGTCCTCAAATCGACCCGCATCAAGAAGATCCGCCGCCTGCAATACGCAGCGCTGTGCTACCGGCTGAACGGCGGCAAGGTGCAGATCCTGATGATCACCAGCCATAGCGGCCACCGCTGGACCATTCCCAAGGGCTGGCCGATCCGGGGCCGCAAGCCCGAGGAGACCGCAGCCCAGGAAGCCTGGGAAGAGGCCGGGGTCAAGGGCAAGGCCCGCGACAATTGCATCGGCGGCTTTTCCTACCGGAAGCGGTCCAACCCGCAGCCGCATTTCGCGCTGGTCTTTCCGATCAAGGTGAAGAAGCTGGACAAGCGGTTTCCAGAGCGCGGCGAGCGCAAGCGGCGCTGGATGAGCCGCGAGAAGGCCGCCTCGGTGATCAAGGAAAAGGAGCTGGCACAGCTTCTGAGGCGCTTCGACCCCGCCGCACTGGGCCGCTGAGCCGCTTGATATTTCTGCTCAAACGACTAGGTCCTATTGGGTAATCCCGGAAAAACAAGATGATCCAGTACTCCCTCAGATGCGCGCAGGACCATCGCTTCGACAGCTGGTTCCAGTCCGCGAGCGCCTTCGACAAGCTGCACGCCGCCGGCATGGTGAGCTGTGCCATATGCGGCTCCACCGAGGTCGAGAAGGAGCTCATGGCGCCGCGTGTAAACGCCGGCAGCGAGCGCCCGAAGGCGAAGCCCGAGGCGCCGCTCTCGGCCCCGGCCAGCCCGGCCGAGCAGGCCCTCAGGGCCCTGCGCAAGGAGATCGAGAAGACCTCCGACTATGTGGGTCGTGATTTCGCCCGAGAGGCCCGCGCCATGCATTCCGGAGAAGCCCCGTCGCGCTCGATCTGGGGCGAGACCCGCGGCGATGAGGCGAAGAAGCTGATCGAAGAGGGCGTTCCCGTCGCCCCCCTGCCCTTCCTGCCGACACGGAAATCGAATTGATGCACTCACTGATCACCGGCGCCAACCGCGGCATCGGCGCGGCGCTCGCGTCCGAGCTGACCTCGCGTGGATGCGAGGTCATCGGCACCGCCCGCAGCAGCGAGGGGTACGAGCCCCTCGACGTGACCGATCCGGCCTCGGTCGCCGACTTGGCCGCGCGTCTCGACGGTGTCGCGCTCGACGCGCTGGTCTGCAACGCGGGCGTCTATCTCGACAAGGGACAGCCGCTCGAGGGCGGCTATCCCGCGGCGATGTGGGCCGAGAGTTTCGCCGCCAACGTCACCGGCGTGTTCCTGACCGTGCAGGCGCTGCTGCCGCATCTGCGACGCGGCGCGACGCCGCGCATCATGATCATCTCGTCGCAGATGGCCTCGCACACCCGCGCGCCGGGCGGCAGCTACATCTACCGCGCCTCGAAGACCGCGGCGCTCAATCTCGGCCGCAACCTCGCCACCGACCTCAAGCCCGAGGGCATCGCGGTCGGCATCTACCATCCCGGCTGGGTGCAGACCGACATGGGCGGCACCACCGCCGAGATCACGCCCGAGGACGCGGCCAGCGGCCTTGCAGACCGCCTGCAGGCGCTGAGCCTCGAGACCACCGGCTGCTTCGAGACCTGGGATGGCCGCACCCATCCCTATTGAACCCCAGGACTTCCCCGCCGCCTTCGCCCGCGCCTGGGCCAGCCGCGAGGGCGCGCAGATCGCGGCGCTGTTCACCGAGGACGCCGATTTCGTCAACGTCACCGGGCTGTGGTGGACCGGGCGCGACGCCATCGCCAAGCCCCACGACTACGCGCTCAAGAGCTTTTTCGCCGAGACCGAGCTGCGCCTTGGCCGCACCGAGACGCGCCTGCTCTGCCCCGACCATGCGGTGGTGCGCTGCCGCTTCACCCTGAGCGGCCAGCGCGGGCCCGAGGGCGGCACCGCCGGGCCGCGCCAGACCATCCTCGTCTTCGTGCTGCAACGCGGGCCCGAGGGCTGGCGCGCGGTGACGGCGCAGAACACCGACGTCGTCCCGGGCAAGGAAACCCATGTCAACGACGGCGGGCTGCGCGCGGTGGACTACCGCGCGCCATGAGCGACGCGCGCGGTGCCCGGGCACCCCAGCGCCAAGCGCTTGAGCCTCTTGCGCGACACGCTGCTCCCGCGTAAACCGCGCCTGATTCAAGGCCATCCGGGGAAACTCCCATGCCCGTTCTCGTGATGAAATTCGGCGGCACGTCCGTGGCAACGCTCGATCGGATCCGGCGCGCTGCCAAACGCGTCGGCGTCGAAGTGGCCAAGGGCTACGACGTGATCGTGATCGTCTCGGCCATGTCCGGCGAGACCAACAAGCTCGTGGGCTATGTCGAGGAAACCTCGCCGCTGTTCGACGCGCGCGAATACGACGCCGTGGTCAGCTCGGGCGAGAACGTCACCGCCGGCCTGATGGCGATGACCCTGCAGGAGATGGACGTGCCGGCGCGCAGCTGGCAGGGCTGGCAGGTGCCGCTGATGACCACCAGCGCCCACAGCGCCGCGCGCATCGTCGACATCCCTACCGACAACATCACCCGCAAGTTCGGCGAGGGCATGAAGGTGGCCGTGGTCGCGGGCTTCCAGGGCATCTCGCCCGAGGGCCGCATCACCACGCTGGGCCGTGGCGGCTCGGACACCACCGCCGTCGCCTTCGCCGCCGCCTTCGAGGCCGAGCGCTGCGACATCTACACCGATGTCGACGGGGTCTACACCACCGACCCGCGGATCTGCGACAAGGCGCGCAAGCTCGACCGCATCGCCTTTGAGGAGATGCTCGAGCTGGCCTCTCTCGGGGCCAAGGTTCTGCAGACCCGCTCGGTCGAGCTGGCGATGCGTTACAATGTGAAGCTGCGGGTGCTCTCGAGCTTCGAGGAACAATCCGACGAGGCCGGCACGCTGGTCTGCGACGAGGAGGAAATCATGGAACTGAACGTTGTCTCCGGGGTCGCCCATTCCCGCGATGAAGCCAAGATGACCCTGATCTCGGTCGCCGACCGTCCGGGCATCGCCGCCGCCATCTTCACCCCGCTCTCCGAGGCCGGCGTGAATGTCGACATGATCGTGCAGAACATCTCGGAAGATGGCCGCACCGACATGACCTTCTCCTGCCCCACCAACCAGGTGGCGCGCGCGGAAGAGGCGCTGAAGAAGTCTCAGGATGCCGGCGACATCAATTTCCACGACCTCGTGGCCGATACCGATGTCTGCAAGATCTCGGTGGTTGGCATCGGGATGCGCTCGCACACCGGCGTCGCCGCGAAGATGTTCCAGGTGCTCTCGGATGAGGGCATCAACATTCGCGTCATTACAACTTCCGAGATCAAGATTTCTGTCCTAATCGACCGGAAATACATGGAACTCGCGGTTCAGGCACTGCATGATGCCTTCGAACTCGAGAAGGCGGCCTGAGAGTATCCCGGGTCGCCCTGGAATTGCGACGGGGACAGGTCTGATCACCATGCCGGATGGCACGGAAAGCGAAAGCCGCAAGCTGCTTGGCCGGCTCCGCGACACCATGGCCGAAGAAGCGGCCGGGCAGGAGCGGCTGGACAAGATCACGCATCTGACGGCGGACTCGATGGGCACCGAGGTGTGCTCCATCTACCTGTTCCGTGACGAGCAGACGCTCGAGCTCTGCGCCACCGAGGGCCTGAAGCAGGAGGCGGTGCACCATACCCGGATGAAGCTGGGCGAGGGCCTTGTGGGCCGGGTCGCGCGCACCGGGCAGATGGTCAACACCGCCGACGCCCCCTCGGAGCGCGGCTTCCGCTACATGCCCGAGACCGGCGAGGAAATCTATTCGAGCTTCCTCGGCCTGCCGATCCAGCGCCTCGGAGAAAAGCTCGGCGTGCTGGTGGTGCAGACCAAGGACAAGCGCGAGTTCACCTCGGACGAGATCTATGCGCTGGAAGTGGTGGCGATGGTGCTGGCCGAGATGGCCGAGCTTGGCGCCTTCATCGGCGAGGGCGCGGCGCTCAAGGCGCGCCACACCCAGCCGGCGATGATCCGCGGCATCACCGGGCAGGAAGGCACCGCCGAGGGCCATGTCTGGCTGCACGAGCCGCGCGTCGTGGTCACCAACCTTGTCACCGATGACCCCCAGCGCGAGCGCGACCGGCTGGAAGCGGCCATCGAGGAGTTGCGCGTCAGCGTCGACGAGATGCTTGAGGGCGCCAGCGGCGAGCAGCTCGAGGTGCTCGAGGCCTACCGCATGTTCGCCAATTCCAAGGGCTGGCGCACCCGCATGGAGGAGGATATCGACCGCGGCCTCTCTGCCGAGGCGGCGGTCGAGAAAGAGCAATCCGTCGCCCGCGCCCGCATGAGCCAGGTCGCCGATCCTTACCTGCGCGAGCGGCTGCACGATCTCGACGACCTGTCGAACCGGCTGCTGCGCATCCTCACCGGTCAGGGCCGCGAGACCGGCGCCGAGATGCCCGCCGACCCGATCCTCGTGGCGCGCAGCATCGGTCCCGGAGAGCTGCTGGATTATGGCCGCAGCCTGAAGGGGCTGGTGCTGGAGGAGGGCTCTGTCGGGAGCCACGCGGCAATCGTGGCGCGGGCGCTGGCGATCCCGCTGGTGATCCATGCCAGCCGCGTCACCAACGAGGCGCTCAACGGCGACCACATCATGGTCGATGGCGATCAGGGGCTGGTGCACCTGCGCCCCGACGACAGCATCGTCACCGCGTTCCGCGACAAGATCGCCATGCAGGCGCAGGCGCAGGAGCGCTACGCCTCGATCCGCCAGAAACCCGCGACCTCGCTCTGCGGCCGGCGCGTGCACCTGCTGATGAATGCCGGCCTGCTGGCCGACCTGCCCTCGCTGCCGACCTCCGGCGCCGAAGGGGTGGGGCTGTTCCGCACCGAGCTGCAGTTCCTGATCCGCAACCAGATGCCGCGCCGCACCGAGCTCGTCGAGGTCTACAAGCGGGTGATGGATTCGGCCGGTGACAAACCGGTGGTGTTCCGCACGCTCGACATCGGCTCGGACAAGGTGCTGCCCTACATGAAGCCCACCGACGAGCCCAACCCGGCGCTCGGCTGGCGTGCGATCCGCGTCGGGCTCGACAAGCCCGGCGTCATGCGGATGCAGATCCAGGCCCTGCTGCGCGCCTCCGGAGGGCGTCCTCTGTCGGTGATGTTCCCCTTCGTGGCGCAATACGAGGAGTTCCGCGCCGCCCGTGCCGAGATCGAGAAGGCCCTCGCCATCGAGCGCAAGCTCGGCCACGCGGTGCCCGAGAAGATCACCATCGGCACCATGCTCGAGACCCCGAGCCTCGCCTATGCCTCGAAGAAGTTCTTCGAGGATGTCGAGTTCATCTCGATCGGCGGCAACGATCTGAAGCAGTTCTTCTTTGCCGCCGACCGCGAGAACGAACGGGTCCGACGGCGCTATGACACGCTCAATGTCAGCTTCCTGACCTTCCTCGAGCAGATCGTGCAGCGCTGCTCCGAGACCGGCACACCGCTGAGCTTCTGCGGCGAGGATGCCGGCCGGCCCATCGAGGCGGTCTGCCTCGCGGCCATCGGCCTGCACCGGCTGTCGATGCGCCCGGCCTCCATCGGGCCTGTGAAGAGCCTGATCATGCGCACCGATCTGGATGCGCTCTACGATGTGATCTGCGACGCGCGCGAGCGCGGCGAGCAGTCGGTGCGCGAATCGGTGCTCGAGTACCTGCGCTGGAACGGCTGAACCGGGCGATCCGCACCGGCGGACCTGTCGATGCGCGCGTTCGAGCCAGCCGCGCCTGACGCGCCCTGCCCGCTTGAACCACGCGGCGCGCGGTTCTGGAAAAGCGCCCAACCAGATCATCACTCTGGTCGGACGCCCCCTCGATCATGGACGCGCCGTGCGCCGTTCTGGCCACAGACACTTCCCACGCCTTCTACGTGGGTCCGGCCCCGAGGCGAGCAGGGTAGAAAGACCGCCGGCACCAGCTGAACATCCCGCAGCCCGCACCCTCTCCCAGGCACCGCACGGGCCGGCTTTGCCGCCCCGCCTCTCCTGACTAGCGCCGAAACCCGAAAAAGTGGTTAACCCCGGCTCATCTCGGCGCGCAGCGCCTCGACCAGCGCGGCGCGCTCCTGCCCGCTGTCGCGCGCCAGCCTGAGCAGGCCGAAATGCACGAAGGCCATCTGCTGGTAGTAGCTGGTATAGGCATAGTTCGTCGCCGCCCCTGCCGCCGCGCCAAGCACCGGCACGGTCTGCGCCGCGAGCTTCTGGCCCAGCACCGTCGCCAGCTTCGGCGAGACGCTGCGGATCAGGCCGTGCACCGTGGTGCCGGTCAGCGTCACCCGCGCCGACAGGAACCCCATGTCGGCCCCGTCATCATGCGCGAGCGGCCCCGCCGCACCGAACACCGCCAGGCATTCGCGCCGGATCTCGGGGTCGTTCGGATCGAAGCCGTGCTCGGCGGCAATGCCCTGGATGGCGCGCAGCAGCACCGTCGTGGTCACCGGCAGCTCGGCCAGCGCAGTCGGCAGCCCACCGGCCCCGCCGGCCGCCCCCATGGCGGTGGTCAGCGCGGTATTGAGCCAGCTCTTCTGGTCCGGCACCACCCCGCGCGAGCCCGCGGCGGCGCGCATCGCGGTCTCGAGCGCCCGTTCGGTGGCGGCCTCCAGCCGGTCCTTGACCCGGTCGGGCAACCGCTCGAGCAGGTTCTCGGCCTGCCCGCCGATGATGTTGAGGACCTGCAGCCCCACGCCGCCCGCCGAGCGGTAGCGGCGCGCGAGCGCGGCGATCTCAGTGCTGGTGTCCACGGCGACAAGCTCCGTTCCGGTCATGCTGGCCCTTCCTTCTCTCCAAGAGAAGATCGGTCCCCGGCGCCGGAATTCAAGCGTGGCGGCTGACCTCACCGGCCACGCCCCGCCACGCGCCGGGCACCAGCTCGAGCCCGAGGATGCGTTCGGGATTGGTCGGCGGCGGCATCTCGACGCCCTCGAGATGACGGAACCCGAAGCGCTTGTAGTAGGGCTCGTCGCCGACCAGCAGCACCCGCGCCCACTCCAGCGAGCGGGCGCGTTCGACGGTGTCGCGGATCAGCGCCGCGCCCAGCCCCTCGCCCTGCGCCGTGGGGTGCACCGCCACCGGCCCCAGCAGCAGCGCGTGCCATGGCCCGATGCGCACCGGCCAGTAGCGGATCGCGCCGCCGAGAATGCCGCTCTCGTCGCGCGCCACCCGGCACAGCTCGGCCACCGGCGCCACGTCTTCGCGCAGGCGATAGGACGAAAGCAGCGTCCGCCCGGGAGCAAAGCTCAGGTCGTAGAGCGCCTCGACCTCCCACCAGTCCCCCGGCTTTTCCTGTGACAGCGTGAACAGCGCCGCTTCTCCCGTGCATTTATCCGCGATCCGGCCTATCTGTTTCGACATAAAGCTGCAAACAGTTGAGAGGACAGCAATGTTCTACCGCCCCGAGGATGGCCACGGCCTGCCCCACAACCCGTTCAACGCCATCGTCAGCCCGCGCCCGATCGGCTGGATCTCGACCCGCGGCGCGATGGGCGACAATCTTGCGCCCTACAGCTTCTTCAACGCCGTGGCCTACGTGCCGCCGCAGGTGATGTTCTCCTCGACCTCCACCAAGGATGACCGCGGCGACACCAAGGACAGCGTCGCCCAGCTGCGCGAGACCGGCACGTTCTGCGTCAACATCGTCGAGTTCGCCCTGCGCGACGCGATGAACCTGACCTCCGGGCCGTGGGAGGCGGGCAAGGACGAGTTCGCGCTCGCCGGGCTCGAGAAGGCCGAATGCGAGACCATCGACTGCCCGCGCGTGGCGGCGGCGCCGGCGGCGCTGGAATGCAGGGTCGTGGAGATCGTCAAGCTGCCGGGCGCGGCCAATTTCGCCACCTTCGGCGAGGTCACCGGCGTGCATATCCGCGACGACTGCCTCGTCGACGGACGCTTCGACATCACCACCTTCCAGCCGCTGACCCGTCTGGGCTACCGCGACTACTCGGTGATCCGCGAGGTCTTCGAGCTCAAGCGCCCCGGCGAATGACCCCCACCGCCTGAAGGCGCACCCGTCCGCCACAGGCCCGGCCCCGCCCCCTTCTCTACGTCGACAAATACTCCGGGGGAGTCCGCGCGCCTCGCGCGGACGGGGGCAGCGCCCCCGAAACGGACCCTGCCACACGCCACGCCCACCGGCGAAGTCAAACCGCAACCAAACGGGGCGCGCACCGCAAGGTGCGCGCCCCCCTGGCGACGCGGGCGCAGCCCGCGGCGCAATCCCTCGCAACAACAGCCGCGATCAGTGCCCGCCGAGGATCCCGGTACGCACGTGGTAATCCACCGCCAGCGCGTAATCGGGGTCGTCGTCGCTGTCGACCATCAGGTGCCCGGCCTTGCTCAGCAGCCGGTGACAGTCGCGCGAGAGGTGGCGCAGCTGCAGCCGCTTGCCGGCCGCCTCGTATTTCGCAGCCATCGCCTCGATCGCCTGCAGCGCCGACTGGTCGACCACCCGGCTATCGGCGAAATCGACGATCACCGTCTGCGGGTCCTCGGCCACGTTGAAGATCTCGGCAAAGCCCTCGGCCGAGCCGAAGAACAGCGGTCCCTGCACCTGATAGACCTTGGCCCCCTCGGGCGTGGTATAGCTGCGCGCATGAATGCGGCGGGCGTTGTTCCAGGCATAGGCCAGCGCCGAGACGATCACCCCCACGACCACCGCCACGGCGAGGTCCTCGTAGACCGTCACCACGGTCACCAGCACGATGACGAAGGCATCGGTCAGCGGCACACGGAACAGGATCCGCAGCGAGTTCCACGCGAAGGTGCCGATCACCACCATGAACATCACGCCGACCAGCGCCGCCAGCGGGATCAGCTCGATCAGCGGCGAGGCGAAAAGGATGAAGCTCAGCAGGAACAGGGCCGCGGCAATGCCGGCGATGCGGGTGCGGCCGCCGGAATTGACGTTGATCATCGATTGGCCGATCATCGCGCAGCCGCCCATGCCGCCAAAGAAGCCGGTCACAGTGTTGGCCGCGCCCTGGGCGATGCATTCCTGGCTGGCGCCGCCGCGCTGGCCGGTCATCTCGCCCACGAGGTTGAGCGTCAGCAGGCTCTCGATCAGGCCGATCGCGGCGAGGATCACCGCGTAGGGCAGGATGATTTCCAGCGTCTCCCAGGTCAGCGGCACCGCCGGGATGTGGAAAGCCGGCAAGCCGCCCTGGATCGAGGCAAGATCGCCGACCCGCGGCGTGTCGAGCCCCAGCGCGATCACCAGCACCGCGGTGACGGCGATGCCGGCCAGCGGCGCGGGGATGATCTTGGTGAGCTTCGGCAGCAGCCAGATCACCGCCATGGTCAGCGCCACCAGCGCCAGCATCAGGTAAAGCGGCATGCCGCTGAGCCATTCGCCGCCCGACGTGCCATGCCCCGAGACCTCGGCGCTGCCCGGCACCTTGAACTGGGTCAGCTGCGCCATGAAGATCACGATGGCAAGGCCGTTGACGAAGCCCAGCATCACCGGATGCGGCACCAGCCGGATGAACTTGCCCCAGTGCATGACCCCGGCAAAGATCTGCAGGATGCCCATCAGCACCACGGTGGCAAAGAGGTATTCCACCCCGTGATCGGCCACCAGCGCCACCATGACCACCGCCAGCGCGCCGGTCGCGCCCGAGATCATCCCCGGCCGGCCACCGATCACCGCGGTGATCAGCCCTACCATGAAGGCGGCGTAGAGCCCCACCAGCGGGTGCACGCCGGCGACGAAGGCGAAGGCCACCGCCTCGGGCACGAGGGCAAGCGCCACGGTGAGCCCCGACAGCACGTCGGTCTTGACCTGCCCCGGCGTCAGCCGGGTGGTGGGGGCGATGCTGAGATCGGGCATCGAGATGCGTCTGGCGTACCGTGCCAGGAGGGCCTTTGCCATGAGTCTGTCCTGTTGCTTTGCTGCTGCGCGCCTGCGCGGATACTGCAGCGCGGCAAAAATTGCCAGCGTTTCGACCCCACGAACCACGCCCGCACCGATCAGCGGACATCTTCCGAAGCCACGCGGTCACGCTCGCATGCCTCCGGGCGTCGGTTGCGGAACACGTACCCGGCCATCCTGCCGGCCTTTTCATCCGCGCCCGCCGCGTGCACTCTCTCTCACGGGACGCGGCACTGGCTTGGAGGCCTCCATGAGCAACACCATGATCGGCGTGATCGGGGGATCCGGGATCTACGACCTCGACACGCTCGAGGACAAGCGCTGGAGCGCGGTCGAAACGCCCTGGGGCGCCGCCTCGGACGAGATCCTCACCGGCTCGCTCGGCGGCGTGCCCATGGCCTTCCTGCCGCGCCACGGACGCGGCCACGTGCACAGCCCCTCCTCGGTGCCCTACCGCGCCAATATCGACGCGCTGAAGCGGCTCGGCGTCACCGACGTGATCTCGGTCTCGGCCTGCGGCTCGTTCCGCGAAGCGATGGCGCCCGGCGATTTCGTCATCGTCGACCAGTTCATCGACCGCACCTTCGCGCGCGAGAAGAGCTTTTTCGGAGAGGGCTGCGTGGCGCATGTCTCGCTCGCCCATCCGACCTGCCGGCGGCTGGGCGAGGCCTGCCTGAGCGCCGCGCGCGAGGCCGGCATCACCGTGCATGACGGCGGCACCTACCTCGCCATGGAAGGCCCGCAATTCTCCACCCTGGCGGAATCGCGCATGTATCGCGACAGCTGGGGCGCCGACGTGATCGGCATGACCAACATGCCCGAGGCCAAGCTCGCCCGCGAAGCCGAGCTCTGTTACGCCTCGGTCGCCATGGTCACCGATTACGACAGCTGGCACCCCGAGCACGGCGCCGTCGAGGTCTCGGACATCGTGCGCGTCCTCACCGGCAATGCCGAGAAGGCGCGGCGCCTAGTAGAAGGCCTGCCTTCCCGTCTCGGCCCCTCCCGCGCGCCGTGCCCGCAAGGCTGCGACCGGGCCCTCGACCACGCGCTGCTGACCGCGCCGACGCGGCGCGATGCTGCGCTGCTGGCAAAGCTCGACGCGGTCGCCGGCCGGTTGCTGGGCTGAGGCTCAGGGCAGCGGCACTTCGCGGATCAGCCCGACCTTGGCCCGCGCCACCACGTCGAAGGTGAACCCGCTCGCCCCTGCGCAGCTGCCCCCCGTCGGCGCGATGGCGCCGCGGTTGAGGTCCGGACAGGCCTCGGCAAAGCGCTCGGGCTCGCTGAAGAGAATCGGATCGGACTGGAAGCTCACACCAACGGTGTTGCGGCTCAGGCTCGCATCCGGCCGCAGCCGCGTCTCTACCAGCGACTTGATGACCACACAGGCGGTCTTCTTGCGCTCGACCACCGCCGTCACCACGTCGCAGAAGCAGTTGGAACGGATCCGGCTCTGCGGACTGCCCTCGATCCGGCTCACCTCGCCGGTAAAGGACAGCCCCGAAAGCGACGCCGCCGTCACCGGCGCATCGCCCGGGCCAAGCCCGAAGAGGCCCTTCGCCTTCGCAGCGAACGCGAAGACCTTTTCCTCTGCCGCGTCGAGCACGTTGTAGTAGTGCGACCGGATCTCGCTGTTAGGCGACTGGTCCGGGGTCAGGTCCACCGAGCAGAGCAGCGACTCGATCCGGGTTCCGTCGGGCGACAGCGCCACGATGTCGCCCGCGTCGAGCGGCTCGTTGCCGAGGTGGCGCTGCATCTCGTTCTTGATTGACACGTCCATCTTGCTGACCCCGGTCAACAGGGCAAAACAGACCACGAGACAGGCCGTGAGGCCAATGGCGGTCATCACCGGTTTGACCATCGGCTCAGCCCCCGATTTTCGGGCAGCATACGCCGGGCCCGCATTCGTAATGGCTCGAGGGGCACCCGGTCGGCGCGGGCTGCGGCGCAGGGAGGGTCGGCGTGGTCTGGGCCTGCAGGGCTGCGCTGCTGCCGCCGATCAAGGCGGCGGCACCCAAGGCGGCACGGATGAAAGCTGTCATCGTCAATACTCCGGGTTCGAAAATGCAATGGGCGTCATGAATACCCCCTAAAATCGCATAATCTGCAGATTCTCTCAACTCAGGGGTTATCTGCCCGCTTCGCAAAGAAGGTCAGGGCACCATGCCCGGCATCCAGTGAGGCATCCGCGGGACAGTCTCCGGCGACCTCCCGAAAGCCAGTTGTCAGACCGCGCACAAGGCGACACTCTGCGCGCAACCAAGGAGTTCCGATGCCCGTCGACCTCTGGCTGACCTTCGTCGCCGCCTCTACCGCGCTGCTGCTGATCCCCGGACCCACGGTGCTGCTGGTCCTGTCCTACGCGCTCTCCAAGGGCCGCTCCGTCGCCGTGGCCTCGGCCGCCGGTGTGGCGATCGGAGACCTGACTGCCATGTCGCTGTCGCTCGCCGGGCTCGGCGCGCTGGTGATGGCCTCGGCGACGCTCTTCACCGCGCTGAAATGGATCGGCGCCGCCTATCTGGTGTGGCTCGGCATCAAGCTGCTGCTCTCCGCTCCGAAGGACGGGCTCGCCCTGCCCGGCCCCGAGATTACCGCGAAAGGCGTCTTCGCCCATGCCGCCGCGGTGACCGCGCTCAACCCCAAGAGCATCGCCTTCTTCATCGCCTTCGTGCCGCAGTTCCTGACCCCCTCGGCGCCACTGCTGCCGCAATTCGCGATCCTCGTGGCCACCTTCGTCACGCTCGCGGTGCTCAACGCGCTGGCCTACGCGCTTGCCGCCGACCGGCTGCGCACCGCCATCGCCCGCCCCTCCGTCATCGCCTGGCTGACCCGCGCCGGCGGCGCCGCGCTGATCGGCATGGGGCTTCTCACCGCCACCCTCCGCCGCAGCGCCTGAGAGACACATGATCCAGCAAAAACAGGTCCAGGACTACATCCGCTCCATCGTCGACTTCCCGCATGAGGGCATCATCTTCCGCGATGTGACCACGCTCTTCGCCGACCCGCGCGGCTTTCGCATGGCGGTCGACCAGCTGCTGCACCCCTATGCCGGCATGCGCTTCGACAAGGTCGTCGGGCTCGAGGCCCGCGGCTTCATCCTCGGCGGCGCGGTGGCGCACCAGCTCTCCGCCGGCTTCGTGCCGATCCGCAAGAAGGGCAAGCTGCCCGGGGCGGTGATCTCCGAGGCCTACACGCTGGAATACGGCGAGGCGGTGGTCGAGATGCACGACGATGCCATCCTGCCCGGCGAACGCATCCTGCTGGTCGACGACCTGCTCGCCACCGGCGGCACCGCCGAAGCCGGCATCAAGCTGGTGGAGCGGCTGGGCGGCGAGATCATCGGCTGCGCCTTCATCATCGACCTGCCCGACCT
>Ga0114904_1000203_pt1 | contig 33131 bp, 34 predicted proteins | sample MalvirDeepMed_s6_FD_83498 | JGI IMG/M metagenome (GOLD analysis project Ga0114904, IMG submission 83498) | Marine viral communities from the Global Malaspina Expedition - Malaspina viral metaG DeepMed_s6 | ecosystem: Environmental > Aquatic > Marine > Oceanic | place: Mediterranean Sea... | reverse complement strand
GCGGCCCAGTCGGTCCAGGCGGGCGCGGATGACCACGCTTTCGCCTTTCATGGCAGCGCGCAGGACACTGCTGTGAGTTTCCACGGTAACCGGTTGCTGATCGGCGGACAGCGAAGGCACCACCGCAAAAAAACAGGCCACGTCCATCAGTGCATAAACAATGCCGCCATGCAGGGCGCCCATGGGGTTGGCGGTGAAATCGTTCACCGCGAAACGCACCTCGCTGCGGCCTTCGCCGGCACTCAGCAGCTCCAGCTCGCAGGCGCTGTGCAGGGGGTGGGCAAGAACGGAATCACGGACTTCTTCCAGGCGGCTCATGGTATCTCTCGTCAGAAAACGGGGCCGTTACTGTGCCTCCTGCTGCGACGGCTGTGAATGACCGGATGAAACTAAATCCCTTGACCGGGGTCTTCACTATTCGCAAAGTGGAACCCCTTCAACCCTTGGCAGGCACCATGAAAGCACTGGTCTGGACATTGCTGCTGATCATCTGCACACACGTGCTGGTGCTTGATGCCATGCATCATGAGCACGATGCCGACGTGGCCGTGGAACAGCTCGATGATGCGCCCGTCCAGCTGGACGTGCTGGATGCCAGTGGTGATCATTGCTGCCAGTGCCATGGTTTCATGGCCAGTATGGAATGCGCCCCCGCCCGTTTGCCTGCACCGCCGGCAACCGTCCTGGCTTTGCGACCTCCCTTGCCGGACGCGCCGGCGGATAATCCGTTTCGCCCTCCCATCGCCTGATCGTCTTTCCGAGCCCGAGTTGCGCCTGAGCGCGACAGATTCCGGATAATCGATCAGGAGCTTTCCCATGGAAAGTCTATCCCCCGTAGTGCGCGGTTGCGCACTGCTATTGCTGCTATGCGCCACCCGGCTGCAGGCAGACACCCCCGCCGGCCAGTGGGCCGGCTGGCTGCAACAACAGATCAACAGCCTGCCCGCCAGCCGTGCCATCAACGCCGAGCAGGAACGCTGGCTGGCGGAAAACCGTGATGCGGCGCAGCCGCTCTACAACCCTGCGCTGAACATCGGCTATGAAGACAGCGCGGAAACCACCCGAACCCTGGGGCTCAGCCAGACCCTGGACTGGTCCGGCAAGGCGCGCGCCCGCCGCGATGCGGTGGCGGTGCGTGACACCCTGGCACAACTTCGCGCCGACAAGGCCCGCGCCAGCTTGCTGGCGGACAGCCTCAATGCGCTGGTGGCCTTCGATGCCGCCCGTGCCCGGCTGGCTGCCACTCGCGCCCAGGAGCAGCAGCTGTCCGCACTCAGTGAGTTGATCCGGCGCCGTGAACAGGCTGGAGATCTGGGGCAGGTGGATGCGCAACTGGCCTGGCTGTCCCTGGCCCAGGCCCAGCAGACCCTGGCGGAAGCGGAAAGCGATGCCACGGCGGCGGCGACCCGATTGCGGCAGGTGTTAGCCAGTGCACAGCCGGGCCGGCCCCTGCCCGCGGCTCGCCATTGGCAAGCGGTGGCAGTCAGTACCGATACCTCGCAACGGCTGTCGGCCAGCTTTGATCTGCGTCTGGCCCAGCAGCAGCTGGCCCTGGCCGAGCAGGGCGCTACCCTGGCGAGCCGTCAGCGCCGGGCCGATCCCACGCTGGGGTTCAGTGTCGGCCAGGAAGGCGACGACAACCTGTGGGGCGTGGATATCAGCCTGCCGCTGAAAATCTTCAATACCGGTAACGATCGCTATCAGGCTGCCCTGGCCGACAGCGAGTCCCGCCGCGCCTTGCTGGAGAAAACCCGCGCCGATATCGCCGCCCAGCTCGACGGCGCCCTGCGCGATTACCAGCAGCGCCGTGAGCGCTGGCAAACCTGGCAGAACCTGACCGGCGACACCCTGGCCCGCAGCGATGCGCTGCTGGAACGGGTCTGGCAACAGGGCGAGCTCACCACCCAGAACTACCTGCAGGCTCTCAACCAGCGCCTGGATACCCGCCTGTCCGGTATCGCCCTGCGCGAAGCCATGCAACAGGCCTGGATCCGATGGCTCGAGGAAAGTGCCCAGCTCAATGACTGGCTGAATAGCCTCGCTAACTAACAAGGTCTCTGTAGGAACCGAGCGTAGCGAAGGTAACAGCCGCAGGCTGGCCCGAAGGGTGAGCTGAGCGAATAACACCTCTTGAGGTGCGAACGGTTTAGGCACGGAACCTGTGCAACGGCTTCGCACCTCGAGAGGTGCTCCTACAAAAAAATTTGGAAATTTTTTATGAAAACCAAAACACGTTTCAAACAATCCACACTGGCCCTTGCCCTGCTGGCAACCCTGGCCAGCCCCGCCTGGGCCGAAGACGATCACGGCCATTCCCACAACGAAAGCAACGAAACACTGCAGCAAGCCCGGCAGCCGGCACCGGACGCTCATGCCGATCATGATAGCCATGGTCACGGCGATGCGGCCGAAGACGCCCATGAGGACGAAGCTGGCCTGGAGCTAACCGCCGACCAGCAGGCCATGCTCAAACTGCAAGTCATCACCCTGCAGCCGCAAACCAACGCCACCCAAACCCTCACCGTCCCGGCCGAAATCACCAGCAACCAGTACCGCACCTGGGTGGTGCCGGTGCGCATCGATTCCCAGGTGCAATCGCGCAGCGCCACCCTGGGCCAGCACCTGAACAAGGGCGAGCCCATCGCCACCCTGTTCAGCCCGGCCATGGCCCAACTGCAAAGCGATTTGCAGGTGGCCGCCGATGCCTGGCGGCGGGTGAATAATCTGGGCCGTCGCACCGTGGGCAATCAGCGTTATCTGGATGCCCGGGGGCAGTACCAGTCCCTGCGCGCCCGCGCCAAAGGCTACGGCCTGGATGATGACGCCATTGCCGCCATCGAAGCCGGCAAGAGTGAAAAGGGCGTCTACACCCTCACCGCCCCGGACGATGGCCTGGTGCTGGAAGATGCCTTCCAGCAAGGCCAGTGGCTCACCGCGGGCAGTGCTCTGGTCACCCTGGTGGATGAATCCGAACTGTGGGCCGAGGCCGCTCTGCCGCCCAGCCCGGGCCTGCACATTGCCACGGGCACCCCGGCCAAGGTGATCATTGGCGAAACGCAGGTGGCTGGGGAAGTGATCCAGTCCGGCCACCGCCTCAACCCGGTCACCCGCACCCTGTCCGTGCGCGTGGCCATTCCCAATGCCGGCCACCTGCTGCACCCGGGCATGTTCGCCGATGTGGCGTTGTCGTTAGCCGCACCGGAGAACGCGCTCACCGTCCCGGAAGAAGCGCTGACCCGAAGCCCGGATGGTGATTGGCAGTTGTTCGTGGAAGAAGCGCCGGGCCATTACCAACCCGTGGAAATCCAGCTCAACGGCCAACTGGAAAACCGTCGCATCGTCACTGGCATTGAGCCGGGCACCCGCGTGGTCACCCGCGGTGCCTTTTTCCTGGCCAGCGAAATGGCCAAGTCCGGCTTCGACATCCACAACCACTGAGGATCACCGTCATGTTTAATCGCATTGTCGATTGGGCGGTGACCAACCGTCTGATTGTGTTGTTGCTGCTGGTGATCACTCTCGGTGTGATCGGCTGGCAATTGCCCAACCTGAAACTGGATGCCTTCCCGGACGTGACCAACGTGCAGGTACAGGTGAACACCGAAGCGGAAGGTCTGGCCGCGGAAGAAGTGGAGCAGCTGATCACCTACCCCATCGAGGCGGTGATGTACGCGCTGCCCCAGGTGGCCGAAGTGCGCTCCATTTCCAAGACCGGCCTGTCCATCGTCACCGTTGTGTTCGAGGAGGGCACCGATATCTACTTCGCCCGCCAGCTGGTGTTCGAGCGGCTGCAGGCGGCGCGGGAAGATATTCCCGAGGGCGTGGGCACCCCGGAAATGGGCCCCAACACCTCCGGGCTTGGTCAGGTCTATCAATACCTGCTCACCGCCCAACCCGGCTCCGGCATCGATGCCATGCAACTGCGCAGTCTTAACGACTGGGTGGTGAAGCTGTTGCTGATGCCGGTGGGCGGCGTCACCGATGTGCTCAGCTACGGCGGCGACGTGCGCCAGTATCAGGTGAACGTGAACCCCACCCGCTTGCTGGCCTACGACCTGACGCTGCAACAGGTCATGGATGCCATCGCCGCCAACAACCGCAACGCCGGCGGCTGGTATCTTGATCGCGGCGCCGAGCAACTGGTCATTCGCGGCATGGGCTGGGTAGGTAGCGGCGAGCAGGGGCTCGGCGACATTGCCGCCATCCCCCTCAAGGAAGTGGACGGCACCCAGGTGCGCGTCAGCGATGTGGCCAAGGTGGAATTCGGCGGCGAGATCCGCCAGGGCGCGCTCACCATGACCCGCCGCGCTGCCAACGGCGAACCGGAAGCCCTGGGCGAAGTGGTGGCGGGCATCGTGCTCAAGCGCATGGGCGCCAACACCAAGGCCACCATCGATGGCATCAAGGATCGCGAAGCGCGCATCCGCCAGGCCCTGCCCGACGGGGTGGAATTCCAGGTGTTCTACGACCAGGCCGATCTGGTGGAAAAAGCGGTGGGCACTGTGGTCACCGCCTTGCTGCTGGCCTTTGTGTTTATCGTCATCGTGCTGGCACTGTTCCTCATGAACCTGCGCGCCACGGCCCTGGTGCTGTTGTCCATTCCCCTGTCCATTGGTCTTGCGCTACTGGTCATGGCCAGCCTGGACATGTCCGCCAACCTCATGTCCCTGGGCGGGCTGGCCGTGGCCATCGGCATGCTGGTGGATGGCTCCGTGGTGATGGTGGAAAACATCTTCAAGCACCTGAGCCGGGTAGAGGGTAGCCACGACGAACCGGGCGGCATCGCCCTGCGCGTGAAGGACGCCGCCCAGGAAGTAGCGCGCCCGGTGTTCTTCGCCGCCAGCATTATTCTGGTGGTGTTCATGCCCCTGTTCGCCTTCGAAGGGGTGGAAGCGAAAATGTTCGTGCCCATGGCTATCAGCATCATGCTCGCCATGGCCGCCGCCGTGCTGGTGGCGTTGATCGTGGTGCCGGCCCTGGCGGGCTTCCTGTTCCGCCACGGCGTGGAAGACAAACCCAACCGGCTGATGCAGTGGCTGGAAGCCCGCTACCGGGCCGTGCTGGCCAGGGCCATGCAGGCGCGCAAAGTTGTCATCGGCGGCGCGGTAGGGCTGTTCGCCCTGGCGCTGGCCACCACGCCCTTTATCGGCACCGAGTTCGTGCCGGTACTGGAAGAAGGCACCCTGGCCCTGCGCGTGACCCTGGCCCCGTCCTCCAGCCTCGATACCGCGTTAGCCGTGGGGGAAAAACTGGAACAGGAAATCATGACCTTCCCGGAAGTCACCTATGCACTCAGCCGGGTAGGGCGCGCGGAAATCGGTGGCGATCCGGAACCGGTGAGCAACGTGGAAATCTATATCGGTCTCAAGCCTGTAGATGAATGGGAGAGCGCCAGCAATCGCCTTGAGCTACAGGAAAAGATTCAGCAGAAACTGGAAAAACATCCCGGCCTGTTGCTCAACTTTTCCCAGCCCATCGCCATGCGCGTGGACGAACTGCTATCCGGGGTTAAAGCCCAACTTGCCATCAAACTGTTCGGCCCGGATCTCAACGTGCTCCAGGAAAAAGGCGAAGCCATCACCCAGGCAGTGAAAGCCGTGGACGGCGCCACCGACGTGCAACTGGAACAGATAGCCGGTGAAGCCCAGCTTGTCGTCACCCCGGACCGCAACGCCCTCAGTCGCTACGGCCTGAGTGTGGATCAGGTTATGGATCTGGTCAGCAATGGCCTGGGTGGCGGCAGCGCCGGGCAGGTGATCAATGGCAACGAACGCTACGACATCTATGTACGGCTGGAACAAAGCGCCCGCAACAACGCCGAGGCCATCCGCAACCTGCGCCTGAAAGCCGCCGACGGTGCCTGGGTGCGGCTCATGGAGGTGGCGGACGTATCCCTGGTGTCCGGCCCACCGCAGATCAGTCGCGACGACGTGCAACGCCGCGTGGTCATCCAGGCCAACGTGGCCGGTCGCGACATGGGCTCTGTCGTGGCCGACATTCAACGCGCCATCGACACCGAGGTGGACCTGCCCGCCGGTTACAGCGTGGACATCGGCGGCCAGTACGAAAACCAGCAGCGCGCCCAGCAACGCCTGACCATGGTGGTCCCCGTGGCCGTCGGCCTGATCGCCCTGTTGCTCTACTTCGCCTTCGGCTCCGTGGCCCAGGCCGCGCTGATCCTGGTCAACGTGCCCCTGGCCCTCATCGGCGGCATCCTTGCCCTGGCGATCAGCGGCCAGTACCTGTCCGTGCCCAGTTCCGTGGGTTTTATCACCCTGTTCGGGGTGGCGGTACTCAATGGGGTGGTGATGGTGGAAGCCATTAATCATCGGCTGCGGGATGGCGAAGCGCTGGAAACGGCCATCTTCGAAGGGGCGGTATCGCGGCTGCGCCCGGTATTGATGACCGCGCTTACCTCCATGCTGGGGTTGATTCCCATGTTGCTGGCTACCGGTGTGGGCAGTGAAGTGCAGCGGCCATTGGCGGTGGTGATTGTGGGAGGCCTGGTGTCGGCCACGGCGTTGACGTTGTTGGTGTTGCCGAGTCTTTATGGGGTGTTTTCGAGGAGGAAGGCGACGGAATTGCAGCGATAAACCGATATCCCCGGCTTCGCAGGCCGGGGATAGTGTCCCGTTTTTCACCCGCGCGCACGTTGAATTTGTAGGATATGGCTTACAGAAATTTGTAAGTAGCTGAGATAAGGTGAGTTTTCAGAAAAGCGAATGCAAGAAAAGTCTGTTGAGAGTGGTTCGTGCTTGTAGGGCAAGTGACCGATTGGTAGGCGGTTAGATTCGGGGGCAGGTCTTGCCCCGTGCTTAAGGTGGAAAAAGGAAAGACCTAACCTCGATGTTTTAAGTTGATGATTTATTTGGATGTAGGGCTGCCTGTTTGGCGGCTTTTTTTATGTTTTAATCTTTTTAGATTCACGCTTGGCCTTAATTTGGCTGGCTAATAATTAAAGGTAGGGTATGGACTATATTTCAGAGATAGAAGAGATTGCTGATGAAAGTTTCTATTCTCATGATTTTCCAGAAGGTTGCTGTGATTTTGTGGTGTGGCATTTTTTTACCGTATCTGAGGACTTTACTCGCTTTCACTTCAGTAAGGTTATTGATAACGATCCCCGAGAAATAATGGTTATTGTTGATCAAATCAAATATTCACTGAAGCATGTAATTAAAAGGGCCATAAGTGAGAGTAAAAGATTGGTTGTTCGTCCTAGGTTTAAGATAGATGGCGATTGCCATAGAAGGTGCTTTGATGTCTTAAATAAAGGTATTGAATATGAAAATTTATGTAAATTGATGGCTTCTCTTTATGAGGATGGTGCAGAGATAAATAGAAGCGGAGATGTTTATTCTGTTAATTATAAAGATGGTGTTAGTTATGGTTACTCTGCATTGGAATATTTGGGGCATGGTAGTGAGCCGGAGGCTGACGTTATCGGTTTGTTGTATTGGTGGATTTCAGATGATGAAATGGGTGTCGAAGCTGAAAAAGTATTTTCAAAAATTGCAAGATTAAAAAATAGAAGAATCGTTTATCCGTATGAAGAAGATAAGGCCTTGTACTTGGCTAATAGGATAAATCAAAGGCCAAAGATATTTCCTGATGAATTTAACTTTTCTTGGGGAGGGGCAATGGAAACACATGCGATGATTAACTCACTGATAATAAGGTGCTTTTATCATGTTTTGACTGTTTGCTATTTCTCTAGAAAAGTGGGGTTGAAGGGTGGAGGAGATTCAAATCTTGTTTGGGTTGTTGATAGGAAAAATTTAATAGAGGACATTGAAGTTTTAGCGAATGTAGGCCGAAAAAAAGTAGAGTGTTTTGTAGAATTCATTACTTATGGGAATAGAACAAAAAATCCAGGCCCTTCACTGCAGCCGTTGTTTTTAAGCGATTTTGGATTGTTTTATATTCCATGTTTTCACCTGATAACTTCAAACGTGCAAAGAAACATATTGTCTCTATATGCAAGGGTTAATAAAGAAAAGTTTGATTCTCAGAGTGGAATTTTTGAGTCTTCTATGGTTTCTAGGATCTCTAAAATAATTCCGAAACGCTACAGATTTAAGTGCAATGAGGTGATCAGGGCTGGCGGCGATTTTGAGGAGTTGGATTTATTGATATTTGATGAGGTTTCAAAATTTATTATTGTTGGGGAGATGCGTTGGATGATACCTCCTGGCGATTCTAGAGAGGTTCATAATAAAGTTAGGGCTTGTGAAGAAAAGGTTTTGCAGTTGCACAGGAAAGTGGGTTTTGTGAAGAAAAATGTGTCTTCAATTATTGGTGATTACATTGGGGAATTTGATTTTCAGGAATGGTCTGTAGGTGGGGTGGTAATAGTAGAGGGTTATGCTGGAATTAAGTCAGATAAACCTGAAATTCCTGTTGTAACATTAAGTATATTTAAGGCTGGGGTTGAAAAGGGGCTCAGGCTTTATGATTTTTATCGCTGGTGTTGTTCTTTGTGTTGGCTTCCTAAAAAAGGTGTTCATTATCGTCCTTTTTTAGAAGATTTCGATATGGGAGATAAGCGGCTGAGTAAGCCTAGTATGCTTCTTTTGGCCGATCAGGCCGAGTACTTTGATCATGTTTTGACAACACTGGAAAGCAATAGCGATCAATAGGGGTCCCATGAATTAGCGATATCCGGGTCAGGTCTTGAATCGTGCATCGATAGCGAGAGGAGAGTTTGATTTTTCGCGCTGAGCAAGATCTGCCCCCCCCCCTGTAGGCTTTCGTGTTTTGGCGGTGTATCAGGACGTTAGCGGTCTATAGAGACAGCGATTCGCTTAAGCACAGAAAGTGTTGTTTCTAGTTCTTCCTTACTCATGTCCTTTGAGCATGTCGTTGCCCATACCGACTGCTTTTCATCCAGCTTCAAATATACTGTTTTCCCTCGCTCCGACAGGCTTATCAGTTTTGCGCGCTTGTGGCCTGGGTTGTCCTGGAAAACCAGAAGCTCATCCTGATGCATGGCATCAACAAGTCGTTGTACGGCTTGTCGTGTCAGTCCCATGCTTCTGGCGATTTGCGGCACGGTTTGCGGTTCACCCGCCAGGGAAAGCGCCCCCAGAATCTTCCAGCGGGCACTCGTAATGCCATATTCCGAGCCCATATCGTCACCTTCACTGACAAGCAGCCCGCCCAGCTTGAAGACTTCAAGCACGATTTCGGTGAACACCGGGCCTTTCTGCGGGTCGTTCATAGGCATCCCTTCTGCAAATTGACAACATGTTGACAAGTCGAGCGGCTCTTTAGCACAATGACAACATGTTACCAATTTCCCTACCTGAGGAAACCATGGTGTCTATACTCCATCGCGTTGCCGCAATTATTGCCTTCTTGTGCATTGCCACGTTCTTTTCGGCAACCATTCTCGTTGAGCTTTTCGGTAGCGTAGAAGCCATCGCAAACCTGAAAAGCCTCATTGTCTGGCCAGGCTTGTTGATTCTTGTTCCTTCCATTGCATTCACTGGCGCGAGCGGGTTCGCCCTGGCTAAAGGCAGAGGCGGAAAGCTGGTACGACAAAAGCAGAAGAGAATGCCGTTTATTGGCGCCAATGGAATATTGGTGCTGATTCCCTGCGCGGTAATGCTTGATCATTGGGCATCCCTGGGGGCTTTTGATACTGGTTTCTATGTGGTGCAAGGCGTCGAATTGATTGCCGGTGCCGTCAATCTCATTTTGATGGGAATGAATATAAGAGATGGCCTTGGATTGACTGGAAGATTGAGACGGTCCGCGTGAACAAAAGAAATTGGGGGTACCCCCAATTGGCATTTACAAATGCCCCACCTTCACATAAATCAACGCCCCGTCTTCTTTCGTAAACGGCGTATGCCGACTCAGATGAGGGCTGCGCAGCCAGCTGCCTTTGGGGTAGCTACCATGCTCGTCATAAAAGGTGCCGTCCAGGACAAAGATCTCTTCCCCGCCCCAATGCTGGTGTGGCTGGAATTGGGTATGGGGCGCCCATTTTACTAGCGCTACATGCTCGCTTTTGAAATCGTGCAGGGGCATCACCGTCAGCCCCTCGACGAGTCCTGGCCGCCAGGGCGTGTTCAGGGTGTCGATAACTTTCTGCTCGGTGTCCCCCTGATCAAACTGATGCAGCTTCACCAGTATCGTTGCGCCTTCCTCGCCGATGCGCGGGGTGTGAGAGGTGCCGATGGGGTTGCGCACGTAGGTGCCTGCCGGGTAGTCCTGATGTTCATCCGAGAACACCCCCTCCAACACCAGAAACTCTTCGCCGCCATCATGGGTGTGGGAGGAAAACGCACTGTGCGGGGCATAGCGCACGATGGAGGTGGCCCGTGCTACTTCGTCGCCGATCCGATCCAGCATCATGCGCTCAACGCCGGGCATGGGCGACGCCACCCACTGGTAATCCGTGGGTCGAATGACGACGCGTCGTTCGAAATCGGCATTGAGTAAGGTAGTCATGGTGCGCTCTTTGTAAATATGGCGGGTTACCGTGTCTGCCAGTATAAAACCCGGAGTGTACCCTGGCGCAGTAAAGCGTGTTCTCTGTTGAAAATGCGTGAAGTGAGGAGCTTGCTGCACTGGCCGACGTGGATCCGATACCGAGCCGAGGCTGCCCCCCCATGAGTATTGCCATCCCGGGCATTAGGGTCAGTTCTTCAATCGTCCATGTGAGAGCCGCATTCAAGACGTGTCCAAAATATAATTTTTATCGCAATGCTGATACTGCCAAAGGTTTTGAACAGCAGACCCATTGCCGCTACGCCACCTTCCTCTCCCCGGTCTCAATGAAGGCTGACCTATTTGGCTCCATACGACCTGTTTCCCCACGCCTGTTGCGCGACACTATAAGCCTGCCAATCAAGCCAGCCTGCCATAAGGAAAAGCCATGAAAGCGGTTGTTTGCCACCACGGTGACTTTGCGGTCCAGGATGTGCCCGAGCCGGAACCGGGCAAGGGTCAGATACTTCTGAATGTGTTGCGTTGCGGCATCTGCGGGTCAGATCTGCATGCGCGTCATCACGCGGATGAACTGGCGGAGGCCACCGAGCGGGTCGGTTACCCGCACATCATGCGCAGCCATGAGCATGTGGTGTTGGGGCACGAGTTTGTGGGCGAGATCGCGGACTACGGCCCGAAGACCCATCGCCGCTGGAAGTCGGGCAAGCGCGTTGTGGCCATGCCCATGCGGCGCAATAACGGAATGGCGCATCTGACTGGCCTGTCCACCCAGGCCCCCGGGGCCTATGCCGAACGGGTGCTGGTGGAGGAATCCCTGGCTTTTCCTGTCACCAACGGTATTTCCGATGACCATGCGGCGCTGACCGAGCCCATGGCGGTGTCCCTGCATGCGGTGAACCGCTCCGGGATAGGCCGTCGTGACACGGCCATCGTGATTGGGTGCGGGCCCATTGGTCTCGGGGTGATTGCCATGCTCAAGGCCAAGGGGGTACGTCATATCGTCGCCAGTGATCTTTCCCCCACGCGCCGCAAGCTGGCCAGGGCCATGGGCGCCCATGTGGTGGTGGACCCGTCCCAGGGCAGCCCCTATGAGGGTATGGAAAAGCGCGGCTTTATTGTGAATGCGCCGCAGCTGTTCGATATGGCCCTGGATGGCATGGCCATGCTGCGCATGACGCCGTTGCCCTGGGAGCCCCTGTGGCGGGCGGCGGAAGTGGCCGGCGTGACTAACCCGAAGCGGCCGGTGATTTTCGAGTGCGTGGGCATTCCGGGGATGATCGAAAGTATCGTCGCGGATGCGCCGTTACGCTCCTGCATCGTGGTGGTGGGCGTCTGCATGAAACAGGACCACTTCTTCCCGGTGAATGCCATCAACAAGGAAATCGATCTGCGTTTTACCCTGGGCTACATGCCCATCGAATTTCGCGATGCGTTGCACATGATTGTCGAAGGCAAGGTGAATGTGGGGCCGATGATTACCGGTACGGTGGGGTTGTCCGGCGTGGATGAGGCCTTTGCCGCGTTGGGTAATCCGGAGCAGCATGCCAAGATCCTGATTGATCCGGGCAAAGCCTGAGGAGAAAGTGAGTCGCCACGCTGCTGAAATGAATGCGCGGATGGAGCGGGTTCGACCTGCCCACGGCGGCCATGGATAAGACGATCCCGCGTCGATTCTCTTTTTCAGGGCGTCGAAGCGGGATAGTTTATTTACAGGCAGTGACTGTTGCTGGCATATCACCAGAAATAAAATATTCCGCCTATGGCGACCGAAGTGAGTGATCGATCATCAATGATGGGGCTGTCGGAAATTCCCTCGCCAAGATAATCCTCTTTTACCACAGCAAGAAAATGCCAGTGTTTTCCCGGTGTCCAGATAGCGGTCAAGGCGGCCTGATAGTTCAGTGAGCTATGCTCGCCATAGGCGGGCCGGCCGGGAGCGGCTTCATCGTCGTCCACCCCGTAAAAATGCTCCACCAATTGACCGTCTTGCCAAACCAGTCCCAGTGAGGGCGCGATGGTGACCTCTCCCCAGTTGATCCCGCGGCTGACAGTGACACTCGCTTCCAGGCCATCGCTCTCATTGCCGATATCTTTCAGCACGTTGGCAGAGAGTTGATACATGGCATGCTGATAGTCATAAGACAACCCGGCGAAGACGGTGCGGTGTGTCGTATCGATGCCGTTAAGTTCACCATTGTCCGCAAAGCCTGCAGTGACTTCATAGAAGCGTGGCGTGACGAGCAGCCCCAGTACGCTATTGTCTTCTTTGAAGAGATCCAGGCCTGCATCAAGCCCTTCCACGCTGAAGCGTTTATAACGAAGGGAGAAATAGGGGAGCCCTTCGTGTTGTTCATCGACACCGACAAAAGGCCGTTCGGTGATTGACGTTGTGGCGCCGATGCCAAAGTGGCTGGTGTCATCCAGTGGAGCCCGGGAAAGCGGCGTGTTGATGGCGGTCGGGGCTGCCACGGCCAACGAAGCGGAAAGACACAGCAGGCTGGCGGCGATGTTACGAATACATGCCGAAGGATATGTGTTGGCAAACATGGAGGCTCCGTGGACGTTAATTGATGGTGGTTGTTGACGGCAGTAGGCCGCCGACGGCTTGCACGGGCCGAGGGTCGCTGCTCTGGCTGATCCAGGCCACCAATCCGATGCGTTGTTGGCCATGGTCGGGTGGCGACGGCAGTGTGACTTTCATCATGGAAGATGACATGGGGTGGTGATGCCACTGCAAAACAACGAAATCGTGTTGCAAGGTTTTGCCCCGATTCTCTCCGCGTTGTATCGAGGATGTCAGGCCGAGGCCGATCCACGCCGTATTCAAGCGTGCGTCATCGGGAAGGGTGCCGTTGAATGTGGCCTGCAAGGTCGGGTGCTGGTAGGTAACAGACAGAGAGCCCACCTTTTTCTGTGACAGGGAATCCTGCCAGTTTCGATGGCGGTGGAAAAATCCGCGCCACTCATTGCCGTTGATAAAAAAGCCGGGTGTGTAGACGCGACTGACATCTTGAAGCTGAGCGTAGCGACGTTGTCGCTCACTGAAGGCCGGGCTGGCATAAGGATCAGCCCAGCCGATGTAATCCCAGTAATCCACGTGAAACGCCAGCGGGATAAATGTGGAAAAAAGCCCGTCCTGTTTTCCCAGGGATCGGACAAACCGGTCGGCCGGCGGACAGCTGCTGCAGCCCTCGGAGGTATAAAGCTCAATCAGTGAGACTTGTTGTTCGCCACTGCTGAATGTCAGGGGCATGCTGCCGGCGTTTAGCATGGCCGGCACGAGAAAAAGAAACAGGCTAAGCGGCGCTCGCATAAGAGATGTCCTATGTCATCCGTTAGCCCTTCGATGTCAGTCAGTAGCGTTCGTTACAGGCGGGGTTGGACGAAAGAACCGGGGCGCTCAGGTTTTTCTATTCCTGGCTGACCCTGCTCTTCCCCCAAATTCGAGTAAATAAGGGGCACCCACCAATTGTGCCAATTTCGGAATTCATGTTTGTCCGGCCTGCCTGAAATTCCTGAGTCTGCCCGGATTTGCGACGGGCCGTTGCCGCTAGCGAACTATGAAAACCGATACGTCGCTGTGTTTGACGATGTTTGCCCCATTGGAATGAATAATGTGCAGCTTGTCGCCAATGCCCGGGGGATGGGAGGCCATGACAACAAGGTCCGCGCCCGTATCCCGGATAGCTTCCAGAAGGCGGTCATCCAGTTCCACGACGGTATCCGGTGTTGATATTACTTTGCTGTCAGTGTCGATGCCGTGGGCCTGGCCTTGTTCCTTGGCAAAGGTGCTGAGCTTGTCTGCCAGCTCTTCCGGGGTGTGTGCCACAGAAGATGGGGCGCTGCCGGTGACACTGACGTAGCACAGCGTGGCATTATAGTGCTTGGCTATGTCGATAGCTGTGCTGAGAGCTTTCGGGATTTTATCAGTGTGTGCCAGGTCGATGGGTACGAGTATCTTGCGATACATGGCATGTCTCCTTATCCAGGTTCAGTGATTGCATCACTTGATGTCCCAATAAAAAGCGTGGCATAGATTTACCGCTAGTGCCAAAAAGACGGGGTGAAATTTGATGCAAGGCAAGGGGTAGGCAGAAATAAATTAAGTATCAGGTGGTGCGCCTCTCTTACGCGTTACCCACTTCAGCTTTACTTTATAACTTTTTGGCTTCAAGGCCTTGATACGTGGCGGGTTTCGACAATGTGTTATGGGCCGGTGGTATTCAAGTGCCCACCCCCCCCAAGGAAAAAGGCTGATAAACGCAAAAGGCATCACGGATTGGCTGGCTATCCGGATGCTATACCAGTGGTAGCTTGAAAGTCCGTGGGCGTGGGGATTTCATCCACCTTCCATGGTTGATACGAAACCCCAGGGATATGGGGAGATGGGTACAAGGAGAGACGAATGCGAAGCGCACTGTTTTTGATAACGGCGATGATTCTGACCGCCTGCCACCATCCGAGTCGCAGTTATGAAGTGAGATATCTGGAGCCTACTGCACGCCAGCAGCTTTACATGCGGGAAGAGGGCGACATGGCTGGCATTGATGCATTGTGTGGGGTGAATGTGTCGGGGCTGCCGGGGCAGGATTATCCCGGGCTGACGGAACCCACGTCGGCAGTGGTCGGTTATGAAAGCACGGATATCCCCAAAAGCGCCCGGCCGCGCTGTCGGGTTGATGTGAATGTGGAGCATCATGCGTGGCTGTTTTTTGATTTAAGCGAAATCACCCGGGATGGCCAGCCTCGTACCCTGATAAAGGCAACACTCAGTGGCGAGGCGCACCCTGACAGTGATAACGCCAACTGCCAGGCTGATACTCCCTTTATTGCCTGGGTCAATTTTGCGCCGCCGTCGGTAGCCGTTCCGACAATGGATGAGGGCACGCCGCACAGCGGGATAGAAGCGCCCACGGCCATCATTGATGACGAACACCTGAGCTTCCGCGAATACCATGAGCAGCTTTCCGCCGCCGGAGAGTTTACCCAGGGGCGGCATGGTAGCGCGCCCAATTTTGTGTATACCCTGAGTGATCGGGAAGTGGGTCGACTGGCTGAGACCTTTGCCACCGGGGACTGGATTTCTCCCGACCCTTACCATGCGGTGCTGGTCAGCGTGGAAAACCCGGCCCCGGGACGCGATAGCTACTGCCTGGAAGGGCTGGAAAATTTGAAGCTGACGCTTGTCTTTGCAGAAATGGAATAGCGCCACACAGGAACAAGCCGGGACACGACGCTGTTTGGTCGGCATGAAGGAAATGGGATGCTGCGTGTCCCGAGTGACTGCTGAGGATGAGCGGATACGCTTCGGAATGCCCTTCCTGCCTTGCCAGTTTGCGCTTGGCGGGAAAGGTTATTCGGGCATTGGAATAAACTCCTCCTCATCCCCCGGTACTTTGGGAAAGCGACCGGCTTTCCAGTCGGCTTTTGCCTGATCAATGCGCTCTTTTCGGCTTGATACAAAGTTCCATTCAATATACCGCTTACCCAGAGGTTCGCCGCCCACGAGGGCAATCAGTGAATCTTCCGTTGCGGTAATAGATACGCCGGTTTGGTTGCCAAGGATTACCATGTTGTGTTGTTCAATGCTGGTGTCTCTGGCTTGCAGGGCGCCTTCAACCACATAGAGGGCGCGCTCCTGGCTGTCGGGCAAGGTGAGTGTTTGTCCGGCTTTGAGTCGGGCTTCTATATAGAGTGTTTCGGCATAGGTCTTGACGGGTGAGGCTACCCCGTATGCCTCGCCCATGATGACTCTGACCAGGATGCCGTCAACATCAACGGAGGGAATGTCGGCTGATGGGTAATGATAAAAAGCCGGTTCAATTTCCTCATCCACTTCCGGCAGGGCCAACCAGAGTTGCAGGCCGTGAAGATTGTGATCGCGGGAAGTGATTTCAGGGCGCTCGCGCTCGGAGTGGACAATGCCTTTGCCGGCCACCATCAGATTAACGTCACCGGGCTGGATGGGCTGGAGACTGCCCAGTGAGTCACGGTGAAGAATTTCTCCCTCAAAGAGGTATGTCACGGTTGCCAGGTTGACATGGGGATGGGGGCGAACATTGATGCCTTTGCCCGCCGGAAAACTGGCGGGCCCCATGTGATCAAAGAAAATCCAGGGGCCAACGGTCTTGCGTTGTTTTGAGGGCAGAGTACGACGGACGGAAAAACCGCCCAAATCCTTGTCCTTGGGAATAAGCACCAGTTCAATGGCGCCACAGCCAGCGCTGGAATCGCAGTCGTGCTCTACGACAACTTCCTGGTTGCTCATGATGGTGTCTCCTGTGACATCGTTCGTGGTTGGCGATGAATCGTTTCTATCGCTTCACGCAAGTTCGCCCTGGTTTGGTGCGGGCCAGGCTGAAGCCCTCCGGATACTGGGGAGGGCTGTCTGGTGAATGTGGTTAGCCTGTCCGCGATTGCCCCCTGATCATATCCACTGCTTTCTCCGCAATCATCATGGCCGGCGCATTGGTGTTGCCGCCGATCAGGGTGGGCATGATGGAGGCATCGATGACGCGCAGGCCTTCGATGCCGTGAACGCGCAATTGCGGGTCGACCACGGCCTGCTTATCGGTGCCCATCTTGCAGGAGCCCACCGGGTGATAAACGGTGTCAGCGCGCTGGCGGATCACGTCGCGAATCTCATCGTCGCTCTTCACGTTGGCGGTGAACATGTCTTTCTTCATCCAGCGTTTGAGTGACGGCGCTTCCATGATTTTCTTGGTGATCTTGTAGCCTTGCACCATGTCTTCCAGATCCTGGGGGTCTTCCAGGAAGGCCGGGTCGATCAGGGGCAGGTCATCCGGGTTGGCGCTGGCCAGCTGCACGCTCCCCCGGCTGCGCGGGCGCAGCAGGCACACGTGGCAGGAGTAACCCTGGGTGAAGTGCATCTTGCGGCCATGATCATCCACCAGGGCAGTGACCATGTGTAGCTGCAGATCCGGAGCAGTAAGCTCTGGCCGGGTTTTCAGGAAGGCCCCGGCTTCGGCGAAGTTGGAGGTCCACAGGCCGCGTCGTTCCTTGCGATAGGTGCCCATGGCCATTAGCGCCCGCCACATGCCCGCCGGGGACAGACCAAAAGTGGCTGGGCTGTCGGTGGTGTAGCCGAAAATGAAATCCGGATGATCCTGCAGGTTCTTGCCCACGCCAGGAAGATGATGCACCACGGGGATGTTGTGCTTTTTCAGTTCCTCGCTATCTCCCACCCCGGATAGCATCAGCAGTTGCGGGGACTGAAAGGCCCCGGCGGACAGCAGCACTTCCTTGCGGGCCGAGGCGGTGCGCAGCTGCTTGCCTTGCTTGAATTCCACACCCACGGCACGTTTGCCGTCGAAGACAATGCGTTGAACCTGGGCGTTGGTTTCCACGGTCAGGTTGCTGCGATCCAGATGCGGGAACAGGTAAGCCCTGGCACTGCTCCATCGTTCGCCGTCTTTTTGGGTGACCTGATAGACCCCGGCGCCTTCCTGCTCGGCGCCGTTGAAGTCATCGGTAATCGGGATGTCGCATTCTCTGGCAGCGTCCAGAAAGTAGTCCTGGAACGGGTTGCCGGTACGGCTGTCGCTGACCCACAGCGGGCCGTCGGTGCCGTGGTAGTCGTTATCGATACGTTCGTTGTGTTCATTGAGGCGGAAGTAGGGCAGTACATCCTTGTAGGACCAGCCCTCATTGCCCAGCGCAGCCCAGTGATCATAATCCTCGCGGTGGCCACGAATATAGACCATGGCATTGATGGCCGATGAGCCGCCCAGGCACTTGCCGCGGGGCTGGAACCCCTGCCGGCCATTGAGGCCCTTCTGTGGCACGGTCTCCATGACCCAGTTGTTGATGGGTTTGGAGAGCATGGCCACCGCGCCGGAGGGCACATTGACCAACAGGCCATCACCACTGCCTCCGGCTTCGAGCAGGCAGACGCGAGTGTCCGGATCTTCACTCAGCCTGCCGGCCAGGGCGCACCCCGCAGAGCCACCGCCGATGATGAGGTAATCGAAATCGTTTTCCATGCCTGCGTTCCTTTTCTTGTCTGTTATTCGCGGTGGGTGCGGTTCGATAGTAGAGGTTGTGTGGGCCAGCGTCTTCCGGCAGGGGAATCAGCATTGACTGCCGCGTTCGACAGACAGATTAGCACCGGGTTTTTCAGCCAGTAAGTATTGTTTGTGTGACCGGAGTAACAGGTCTCAATGTAGGATATCGGCCATTGTCAGGGCGAGTGTTTCTTTATAGCTTTCAGTCTTTACATATTGGGCGGTCAATGATGGTGGGGGACCCATGCCGTTTTTTATTCTATCTATCCTGATTCAGTTGGCATTGGTGGTCCATGCCATCAAGACCGGTCGTAACAGCAGCTGGATCTTCATTCTTCTCTTTTTTCCTCTTATTGGCGGGTTGGCCTATCTGATCGTTGAGCTGTTGCCAGCCATGGGGCAGAGTCGGAGCGGGCAGCGGGTGCGCCGTAATGTTTCCAGAACCTTGAATCCGGACAGGGATGTGCGCGAAGCCGCGCAGAATTTCAGTGTGGCGAGTACCGCCGCCAACGCGTTGATGCTTGCTGAGCAACTAATGGAAAAGAAGGCCTATGCTGAGGCTGCCGAACTGCTGGAGCACAGCATGAAAGGCATCCATGCAACTGATCCGGAGCTGATGCTGGCGCTGGCCCGTGCCCGGTTTGGCATGCGGGATTATCCTGCTTGCCTGAATAGCCTCGATGACTTGAAGCACCATAATCCGCAGAGCACCACGGCCGATGGCCATCTGCTTTATGCCAGGGCGTTGGAAAAAGCCGGAAAGATCAATGAGGCTCACGCAGAGTATGAGGCTCTCGTCGGATACTACCCGGGGCCGGAGCCGGCTTGCAGGCTGGCCAGGCTGCTTGCGGCCGGTGGAGATGTGGCCGGTAGCAAGGCGTTATACCAGAATGTGCTGGAAACGAGTCGGGTGTCCGGCAGGCACTATCACCAATTGCATAAACGCTGGATCCAGATGGCGCGGGACCAGGCCTGACAGGAAGAGACGGGTACCCCGGGGTAAGTTTTCGTGTCTCTGGAATGGCGATTTTGTTGGGTAATGTAACGCTGATTTCAAAGCAATGCCGTGTCACTTTGCAGGGGGTTATAGTTAATACTTTCCTGTAAAGGGAGTGCGGATCATGAGTGCAATTCTCGACACCGCAACAGGTTTCTTCCATGCCTGTGAAAGTGGCAAAGGGTGGGATGTTTGCCGGAAATATTGCCATCCTGACGCAGGCTTTTCTTCCCAGACCGTATCCCTCGCTGATATCGCTACCCTGGAAGGGTATACCGAGTGGATGAAGAATCTGTATACGCCGATTCCAGATGCCCGTTACGAGTTATGTCACCTTGGCATGGACAATGAGCGAGGTAGTGTCGCTGTGTATGCAATTTTCCATGGCAGGCACACCGGGCCGGGCGGGCCGGTGGCCCCGACGGGGAAAGTCGTTGCCGCGGATTATGTCTATGTCATGGAGTTCGAAGGTGGAAAGATTCGTTACATGACCAAAATCTGGAACGACATTATCAGCCTTCAGCAATTGGGATGGGCGCCATAGCACTGGTTATTCGGGCATCGAATAAAGGGCGATGTATACCACGGTCAGTGAGCAGGCTGCCGGTTGCCATGGGCCTGGAGATGTCAGAGTGTATATTCCAGGCGGGTTTCCCCCAGCACTTCGCAGGCCTGAAGGATTTTTCCTTCCAGCTCAATGTGATCCCCTGATTTCAGATCAATCTGGATGTCGCCCACGGTTTTGCTGTCGCCATGAATGTTCAGCGTCCCGCTCTGGCTGTCTGTAAGCGTTACCCCATTCATGCTTCGTCTGGCTCTGAGAAGATAGGTCAGGGGCGTGTAGTTACCCGTACAGGTGACTGTCAGATTGAAGGTGTGGGTGGCCCCTATGGCGCTGTGCAGGATGTCCAGCTTGCAGTCCTGTCCATCGGCAGCGGCTGGAAAAGTGGCAAGCGACAGTAACATTAAGGCCAGGGACTTGTTGAGGTGCATGGCAGCAATCAGACTCTATGACAGGGTTTCTGATAATGATAAAGATTACTCTGGAACAGTGCTTTCAGGTAAGTAGCGCCATGCACGGTGAAGATACAAGGGGCGGCGGGAGCGGGTCCTTGAGATGCAATTTTTGGCATGATGCCAAGCTGTGCAGCGTATGTTTAGATGGACCCCTTTGTTTGCCAGGGCAGTGACCACCCTGTTTGCCTGGGCGTGATGATAAATGGAGATAACAATGAAAAAGCTGTCTGCAGCGCTACGTCTGGTAACAGATAATACCCGCGCTAAGCCCATGCTGGTGCCGACGCGCAGGAGCATTCGGTTCAATGTGGACCCCAAACGGATTTCCGACTGGCACACTCCGGGTGGGCCCGTACTGACGGCGTTTCTGAATACATTCTCCACCATCCTGCCCGTGGGTGAACGCTTTTTTATCGACAGTGTGCGTGCCTACCGGGATCAGATTACCGATCCCGAGCTCAAGAAGGCGGTGACCGCGTTTATCGGTCAGGAGGCCATGCATGGCCGGGAGCATGAAGAATATAACGATGCCCTGTTTGCGGTGTCCTCGGTGGCACCCAAATTCGAGCGTCTGGTGGAGGGCGTGCTCAAGACCTTCAACAAGTACAGTGCGCCGGTGTCCCTGAGTGGCACTATTGCCCTGGAGCATTTCACCGGCCTGCTCGCGGATAGCGTGTTGAGTGATCCTCGCGTGGTGGAAGGGGCCGACCCGGCCTATGCCGCGTTGTGGCGCTGGCATGCGCTGGAAGAAACCGAGCACAAGGCGGTGGCATTTGATGTCTGGACGGCGGTCATGGGGAAAGGTGTTGGCGCCTACGGCCTGCGCTGTTTCGGACTGGGCCTGGCGACGGTGGTGTTCTGGGGTCTGGTGATTCCGGTCTTTCTTGAAGTGTTGCGCGAGCAGGGCAAGCTGACGGACTGGAAGGGGTGGCAGAAGTTTTTCCACTACACTTTCGGCGATATCGGCATGCTGCGTAAGCAGATTGGCAACTACCTGGACTACTTCCGCCCGGGTTTTCATCCCTGGGATCACGACAACCGTGAGTTGCTGCTGCAGATCGACAGCTTTTTGGCTGAGCAGGAAGCCGCTGCCTCCGCCTGATCTTTCCCGTCTGTTCCTTCAGGGCTGGCATCATGGTCTGCATGACCCGGGTGCCAGCCGACGTTTCTGACCTTCCCTTTTCTCACCGGTGATCACGTTTCAGTGGCCCTGTGACGGCAATACGGCGTGCCATTGCCTTCCTTCCTGCGATGTTATCCGCGGATGTTGCATACAGAAATTATCTGCGTTTCAGTGGCAGATAAGAGCCTTGAGAATGGGGCTTGCGTGTTGGTTCGTTCGTTGTCGCCTGGCGCGACTTAACGAGTGCCGGGCAGGCGGGATTGCAGATGGCGCGCGTGAGCACAGTGTTGGTAATTTTGGCGGCCCTGTGCTGGGGGCTGTCAGGTGGCATCGGCGGTATGCTGATGGCCGAAGGCTGGAGTGCGTACCTGGTGTCGTTCTACCGGGGCGCGATTGGCCTGGTCCTCGTGCTGGTTTGGCTGATGCTGCAGCCGGGGGGCCATGGTCTTACGAATCAGCGGTTATGGTGTTGGTCTGTGGTTGCCGGCCTGGGTGTGGCGGGTAATTTCGCATTCTATTTCCTGAGTATTTCCCAAGGCAGTGTGGCGGTGGCGGCCACGCTGATGTACTGCGCCCCGGTGTTCGTTTACCTGGTGTCGTTTGCCTTGAGGCTTGAGTATCCCTCTGCATTGAAGTGGGCCGCCATTGCGGTGGTGATGCTGGGTATCATTTTGCTTACCCGCGTTTATGACATGGAGGCGAAAGGGGTAACGGCAATCGGTGTTGCTGCCGGTTTGCTTGCCGGGGTCTGCTATGCCGTATTCATTTTCGGATTCAAGTATGCCGTACCCCATGGCAGCCCCCAGGCGATTCTGTTCATTGCGTTTTCGGTACTGGTGATGATGCTGGTGTGGCCGGCAGATGTTGGTCAGATTATGGCTGCCGCCAATTCATCGGATTGGCCACTATTTGTCGGGCTGGGTGTTCTGGGCGCTGGGCTGTCATTTGTGCTTTATGTGGTCGGTCTCAGGAATGTGGCTCCAGCCGTAGCGTCTATCGTGGCCATGGCTGAGCCGGTGACTGCGTCATTATTCGGTGTGCTGGTATTGCATGAAAGTCTGGCCGGCTCACAGGTAACTGGCATCATATTGATACTGCTGGCAGTGACGGCACTGAGTGTGTATTCCGGCCCTGGGCGGCTCCCTGCCCGCTGGGGTGTTCACTGAACAGGCGGGCTAGGCCCGATACTTGTTTTCTCTGCTGCGAAACGGTGCCACCTTTTTGTCGTTGTTCCTGCCTGCTATGGCGGGGTCGTCAGCAGAGCGATCCCTGCGCGACACATAATCTTCTGGCGGCGTTTCAAACAGGCTCTGGTAGCTCAGGTTAACGATGGATTCCGATGTCTTTGGCAGCAGGTAGTACATGGCCAGAGCGCCCTTGCCGAAGATGCCCAGTTTGCGTTTGTTCTGGGTGATGATCACATCCAGCAGCCAGTTCACCGCCGTCTCCGGCGACATCACTGGCAGGTAATCATAGATTTTGGTGGGCGCAATCATGGGCGTGCGCACTAGCGGATAGTTGATGGAAGAAAAGCGCAGGTTGGTATGGGCATATTCATTGGCCGCTACCCAGGTCCAGCCTTCCAGTGCCCACTTTGAGCCCAGGTAGGCGGAAAAGCGGGCCGGGTTGGCCTGCACGCCCACGGTGGACACATTGATGATATGACCCTCATCACGGGCTTCCATGCCCGGTAACAGGTTCATGGCCAGACGCAAGGCCGCAAAATAATTGAGCTGCATGGTGCGCTCGTAATCGTGGAAACGGTTCACGGTAAATTTGATCGAGCGGCGAATGGAGCGGCCAGCGTTGTTGATCAGAATATCCACCCGCCCGTGATCCGCCAGGGCCTGTCGGCAGATGCGGTCACACTCTTCCAGGTCAGTCAGATCGCCGGGGTAAATGCAGACGTGACCGCCATGTTTTTTTATTTTGCTGGCAATGGCGTCCAGTTTTTCTGCATTGCGCGCTACCAGTAACAGGGTGGCGCCGGCAGCGGCCAGTTTCTCAGCCACGCCTTCACCAATGCCGGAGCTGGCACCGGTGAGCAGCACCACTTTCCCTTGTACGCGGTCGCGAAGGGCCTGCCCGGGTGTCAGCAAGCTCCTGGCGTTCCAGGCCAAGTGATGGCGGAGGCGGCTGAAATAGGGGCCGATTTTGGGGCGTCTGAACTGGATATCGTTGGCCATGGGGGACTCGCGGTTTGAGGTGACGGTCATCGTGCAGTCATTCTAATCTGAGCATATACTCGGAAAAACTCGGATTTTCTGACTGGAACAGGCCCGTCAAACATGCGCACAGAAAATTGGCAAGCTGCTGATTTCAAAATGAAAAAAGAACCGAAGCAGGTGCGCTCGAAGGCATCGGTGGCCGCCATGGTGGGCGCCTGTGCTCGGATTATGGAGCGTCATGGTTACGCGGGGCTGAGCACCAATGCGATCGCCGAGGTGGCCGGGGTGAGCATCGGTTCGGTGTATGAATATTTTCCTGGCAAGGAAGCCGTGGTGGCACGCCTTACGGAAGAGCTGCTGTCGGAAACCACGTCCCTGCTGCAAAATCGCCTGGACCTGACCGATAACCGAAACGATCTGCATGTGGCCATGCGTCATTTTTTGGGCGCGCTGTATTCTCTGATGCGCAGGCATCGCAAGCTGTTGCGGGTGCTGGTGTTTCAGGTGCCGTATCTACACCGGTTGCCGGCGACCCGGCAATTGCAGAAAGAATTACAGGAAGTTTTGCAGACAGGCGTGCAGAAAACCCGGCAGCAGTATCGGGTGAACGTGCACCCTTACTCGCTCTACCTGATGGCTACTTCGACCGCGGGAAGTTTGCTGCATCTGGTATTGATGGCACCGTCCGGGATGGATCAGGAGGCTGTGCTGGATATCTTGGCGTCGAAGTTGACTGCCTGGTTGATTCAGGATTGAGCGGGGCGGGAAGGTCTGATGTGGATCAGGGGCAAGAAGGGCCAGCGGAACTGGCCCTTGATTCTTGAAGCGCTTACAGCTTCTTGAGCTTCTTCTTCAGCTTCTTCAGCGTGTTTTCCTGCTTGGAGATTTTGGATTTGCTGTTCTTGATCGCTTTCTTCAGTTTTTTACGCTTGGACATGATCGCAGTTTCCTTTTTCTGGATAGTTGTAGCGGGCCGGGCAAGCAGGGCTAATTGCCGGATTGCTTTTCCTGGTCCTTGATAAAGCTGCGAATAAACCGGCGTACCTCGCGTGCAGCACTGGTATCTAGCTCCTCACAGAGTGAGACAAACCGAGCACGCTCTTCATCATTAATGCGAATGATCAGCTGGCTATTTTTCTTTGGCGTTTTGGTCTTCGACATATCGATAACCGTCATTAAGAAAATAGGGCAGCATGTTCGCCGGTTTAAGCGCGGCACTCAACAACCCTATCGGCTATCATATAGATAGTCAATGTATATACATTTGGTGGAAAGCAGTCCCTGCCCTGCGGTGGTTTGGCGCTTAAAAAGACCGAGGGTGGCTTGTCTGTTGTTATGGGATGGAACACCAAGTGATATCCTGTGCGCGACACACAGTGGACAAAGAGTGGGGCGCATCATGCAGGAAATGGAACAGGCAGAAGACGATTTTGCACAGAAAGCCCTGGTGGACGCGCTGGAAAACCAGATCGCCGATGGTCACCCTCGCGAGGCAGGGCTGGTGATTATGGACCTGATCGGTCAGGGGGTGGGTCGTGAAGACGCCCTGGAAAAAATGGCGGATGTGCTGGCGGCGCATATTGCGCTCACCATGAAGGATGATACCCCCTTTGACGTGAACGCCTATGCCCGTGATCTGCTGCAGCTGTCGGCCACTGATACCGCCGAGTGACTATCCGGGCCCCATGGGGCTCGCACCCTTCCCGATTACCCGCCTTGCGCCGATTTCAAGCCCTTGGTGACTGGCCGTCAGGGGCGGGCCTGCCATGGTAACCACCCTGTATAATGCTAGTCTTGCCCACCCTGGCGATGCTGCCAGCGAACACAGAGCGAGGTAACCGTGTCCGATATCGAGATCCCCATTGAAGATTTCCGCCCGCCGTCCCTGCGAACAATGGCCGGGGTGACAGCCCTGCAGCGCCGCTATTTCGCCGCGACACTGGAAGGGGCGGAGAATGTGGATCCGCAACGACCGGGCCTGTTTGTAGGCAACCATGCGCTGATGGGTGTGCTGGATTCGCCGTTGTTTGTCTATGAGCTATATCGGCAGACAGGCGTTTTCCCGCGTTCCCTGGGGGATCATTTTCACTTCCCGACACCGGTGTGGGGCAAGTTGGTGACCCGTTTTGGCGCCGTACCCGGCACCCGTGAAAACTGCCGGCGGCTGATGGAAAGCGGCCAGCATGTGCTGGTATTTCCGGGCGGTGCCCGCGAGGTGGCCAAGCGTCGGGACGAGATCAACAAACTGGTATGGAAGAAACGAACCGGTTTTGTCTATATGGCCATTGAGCAGGGATTCGACATTATCCCCTTTGCCTCACTGGGCTGTGATGAGGCCTATGACATCGTTTATGACGGTGACGATTTTGCCAATGGCTGGCTCGGCAAGCGGTTGCTGGGCAACGAAAAGATCAACTCGCTGATGCGCGGCGGTGATTTGTTCATGCCGTTGGTAAAAGGCATCGGCCCTACCTTGCTGCCCAAGGCCGAGCCTTTCCGCTTTGCCATCGGCAAACCCATTCCGACTGCTCATCTACAAGGCCAGGAAAAAGACCCTGCGGTGCTCTGGCAATTGCGCGAACAAGTCTCTGATGCCATTACCGGGATGCTTTCGCGCATGGACGAAGAGCGCAAGGAGCAGCCGCGGCCGCTCTGGCGAAAAGTGCTGGGTGCGCGCAAGCACTGAGCATAGCGGATAACCGCCGTTATTCGCGATGCGGGCATCGCTTCCCGCAGTAGAAAAGGGTTTGTTAGCCCAGAGTCAGAAACGGCAGCAGCGTTATCAGTAATAGCGCCAGCACTGCCACAAACAATCCCGCCACGCGAAGCGGCTGTTCACGCAGCCGCCCTCCCAGTGTCGGGGCTGTGCCTTCCCGTTGTGCCTGCTCATAGGCTTCTCGCTGACGCCGGGCGCGTTCCTGCTGATAACCAGCCAGTAATGCCTTGGCGCGCTCCCGGTCCTCGGGTTGGGTCAGCCAGATGCCGCCGGAGGAGATCCCCCACATGCTCGGGGCGGTTTCATAGAACAGGATCTGGTTTTGTTCCAGCAAGGCGCGCACTTCATCGGCCTCGTCATCCGGAACCCGGCGCAGATTCAGCAGTAAGGTGGTCATGGTGCTCCTGGTTATGTGTCCTGGCCTGTCCGGGCGAAATCGGCATGGCGTAGAGATGTCTACAGGATACATGGCCGCAGGCCCCAATGGTTACTGTCGCGAAGCGTTGCTCCCGGGTCTCACCGTCAGTTCAGCAAACCGTGTGACGCCCAGCCACCCAGATACAGGCCCAGGCCGAATACGGCATGGGTCAGCAGGCTTTGCAGGCGGGCGGCGTTGGGGGCCGGCATGCGGGAGGCGGCCATGCCGGCTCCCATGCCCGGCTGCATCAACAGAAACGGCGCTGCAACGGTGCCAATACCCACCAGCAAGGCTGGCCCCAGGGTGGGCTGCTCGATCCAGCTTTGTCCTGCTATACCCAGCAGAATTCCCGCGAAGGCCAGGCCGGTCAGATAATGGGCCAGCCAGCCGACGGTCTTTTCACCAGGCATGGTGGGCGATGCGGCAATGGCGGTGTGGCGGAATTGCCCGTGGCGCATATGCAGCAACCAGCGGCCCACCATGGCGTAGTTGGGTGGGGCGACTCCCAGCAAGGGCTGCCGTAGCCAGCTCCAGGCATCCATGACCAGGGTGGCGCAGAGACCGGTGACGATCATGCTGGGTAAAAACGCGATAACGTTATCCATGGGGCTTCCTCAAAATGACTTTGCTGATACTCTGCAACTTGAAGCTGGCTTGAGGTCAAGGTCGTGTTGGATATTACCGAAGTGGTGCGCCGGTCCGGTGTGCCGGCGTCGACGCTGCGCTATTACGAAGAGAAAGGGCTGATCCTTTCCACCGGGCGCCGGGGGCTAAAGCGAATCTTTGCTCCCGGCATACTGGATCAATTGGCGCTGATTGCTCTGGGGAGGGCCGCAGGGTTTTCACTGGATGAAATCGGCGAAATGTTCGATGCCGGGGGCGAGCCCAGCATTGACCGGGATGCTCTGTCGGCAAAGGCCGATGAGCTGGATGACACTATCCGCAAACTGTCAGCCATGCGTGATGGCCTGCGCCATGCAGCAAAATGCCCGGCCCCCAGTCACCTGGAATGTGGCCAGTTTCGGCGCTTGATGAATATCGCCTCGGCGCGGATGAAAGTGGAGAAAAAACGCGGTGGTCAGGAACGGTAAAAACAAGTAAGGGACGAGGGCACCAAATTCCATGGGTGCCCCGGTCGGTATCACTTGTTGAAGACTCAGCCCCAGTCACCCAGCCATTTTTTCTTCGCTTTCTCCACCAGATCCCGGGCGTCGTGATCCCACGGGTGGAACCTGGGGCTGTAGAACTTGAAGTAGGAGGGCAGCAGCTTGCGGAATACGCCGGGACGGCCCCACATGTAGTTCACCGCGCCGAGCCAGGACTTCATGTTGCCCAGCTGGCCGTCTTCTTTCATCAGTTGCACCAGATGCACGGCCGAGAACACCGGGAACAGCACGCTGACGATCATCATTTCCGTGACACGGGTGAACTCGCTGCCGCCAATGGCCTTGTAGACATCAAAGGCCACTGCCTTGTGTTCGGATTCCTCGATAGCGTGCCAGGCCCAGATCGGCGCGATGCGTGGGTCCATCTGTTCCAGCGCGTCGTACTTGAGCAGGAACTCCTCGGCCATCAGTGCGGTGAAATGCTCCACGGCCACGGTGTGGGCGAGTTGGCGTTCCGGGCTCAGGTGTTTGCGCAGCAAATTCATGAAACCCAGGATTTCCCGCTCCAGCCGGGCCAGATCCACCCCGCGTTCCTGCAGGAAACCATTCATGAGTTCGTGCTCACGGGAGTGGTGGGCTTCCTGGCCAATGAAGCCCTTGATGGCTTTCTTCAGTTCCGGGTCGGTGATCTGGTCCTGGTAATGGCGCACCGAATCAATGAAAAAACGCTCACCGGGCGGGAAGCTGGCGGACAGGGCGGCCAGCAGCAGGGTTTTCGCCGGGTCGTTGTCCCACCAGTAGCGCGGCATATCGTTCGCCTCGCTGAAGGCGAACTGGGGGCGACGCACCTTGGGAATCATGTTCTTGGGGGTCTTGCTGGCGACGGTGCGTACGGTACCGATGAGCCCGTTGCGTTTCTTGTCCTGATTGATGGGAACAGTGGCATTCATGGTCGTGCTCCTTGCGGCCGTTGGCGGCCCTTCTGTCTTAATATGGCCCATACGGTACTGGTTTCGGGGCAGGGGGCGTGAGATTCTGCACGGACATTGTACTTGTCATCGGTGGCCAAATGCCGCAACGCGAACTCCTGGCAGCAACCACACAGCAACTGGCATCACTTCCGGCCTGGGTGCGGCAGCGTAATCAGTCCGCTACCTACCCACGTGCCTTTATGGAAGCCGCAGTGGAGAGTGGCGCCTCCCGGGAGCAGCTATTGGCGATTGCCGGAGTTGCCTCCGAGCAGATTGACGATCCTGCCGGACGGTTGTCCTTGCACGAAACCTGGATGATGGGGGCGGCGGCACTGTCACTCACGGGCAATGGCAGCCTGGGGTTTGCGTCTGGCGACCGCATGCCCCTCACCGCCCACGGCAACCTGGGCTATGCCCTGATGTGCGCCGGGAGTCCCCGTGAGGCCATCACCATTCTGGAGCGCTTCTGGCATCTGCGCGGGCGCGGGGCGCGGTTGATGGTAAGCGAAAGCGAGAATCGCCTGTTTATGGAGCTGGTGATGGAGCTGCGCGCGCCGGACGCCCTGCGCGACATGCTGATGAGCTCCATGCTGACCAGCATGTATCGGGGCATGGAATTTCTGATACCACACCTGCCCGAGCAGCGGGAGATCTGGGTGTATGGGCCGGCGCCGGCGGGGTTTGATCGCTGGCAGTCGCTGCTGCCGACGGTCCGTTTCGGCATGCCCCAGGCTGGCATTTCCCTGACGGGGGATATCACCCTGCTGGATCAACCGCTACCCACTGCCAATCCGGAAGCCCTGTCACTGGCACTGGCCCAGTGCGAACGGGAAAGCGCGCTGGTGGATGACGACGATGACATCCTGCGCCGTGCCCGTGCTGCCCTGATCCCGGGTGTCGACGGGTACCCGTCTCCGGAGGCCCTGGCCGATAGTCTGCACCTGACGCCCCGCACCCTGCGGCGGCGCCTGCAGGAACAGGGCTACAGTTACCAGCAGCTGCTGGAAGCCGCCCGCCGGCGGGACAGCTGCCAGATGCTGGCGGACCCGGACCTGGAAATTCGACGCATTGGTGAGGCCCTTGGTTATGGTGACCCGGCCAACTTCACCCGTGCCTTCAAGGCCTGGACCGGCCTGTCGCCCCGGGAATGGCGCAAGCGCCATGCTGGGGGCTGACCATGTTGCCTGGTTGCTGATATAAAAATTGTGCGTGTCGCCGATTTGGGGTGTGCGTTTGCGTGGATGGAGTGACGATGAAGCAGAGCGACAAGGAAATACGGCATGGCGGCCGGACACTCCAGTATTCCAGCAACCGTGGCCGGGCCAGCCACCGGGTGCGCTATGTGGAAAGTTCTGCGCCGGCGGCTGGCGAATGCATGTTGTGTGTGGGGTCCCTGGCAGATCTCGAGGGCAACCTGCATTTTTATGGGCCGATCAATGACCCAAGGCCTCTACCGATGCAGTTACCGATTCCGTTATCCACATGAAGGAGGGATAAGCGGAGCCCACAGGTCGCCTCGCGATAATTCATGTGTGCCCCCGATTGAGGAGTCTCTGCTTGACCCGATTGCCCCTGCTGTGGTCAATTATTGGAATTGTATTCCAAAAAAATAACGGGAGAGCATATGTCACTGATCAACGGACTGCGTAGCAGCCTTCTGGCTGGCGCAGTGATGGCCTGCGGCCTGGCACAGGCCGGTATTCCTGCATCGCTGAGCGAAAAGGTGGGCAAGCTGGCTGCGGACCAGCAGCCGGAGCTGGAAAAGGTGTTCCGCCAGCTGCATGCCAACCCGGAGCTGGCCTTCGACCTGCACGATACCTCTGCGCTGGTGGCCAAACGTTTGAAGAAACTCGGTTACCGGGTGCATACCGGCATTGCGGAAACCGGCCTGGCGGCAGTACTGAAAAACGGCGACGGCCCGGTGATCATGTTCCGCAGTGACATGGATGCCTTGCCGGTGAAAGAGGAGAGCGGCCTGTCCTATGCCAGCAAAAAACAGGTGGAGCTGGATGATGGCAGCACCAGCTACGTATCCCATGCCTGTGGCCACGATTCCCATACCGCCTGGTTGCTGGGCATCGCCAAGGTGATGATGGAAACCCGCGATGCCTGGTCCGGTACCCTGGTGCTGGTGGGCCAGCCGGCGGAAGAGCTGATCGCCGGAGCCCAGGCCATGGTGGATGATGGCCTGTACGACAAGGTGCCCAAGCCCTCCCTGCTGATTTCCGCCCACGTGTATCCGGTGTGGCCGGCAGGCACGGTGGCGGTGAAAGCTGGCCGCCGCATGGCCGGCAGTGATCAGCTGGATGTGCATCTCACCGGCATCGGCGGCCATGGTTCCCGCCCGGAAGGCACTATTGATCCGGTGGTCATGGGCGCGCGGGCGGTGATGGCCTACCAGACCATCGTCAGCCGCAACATCCCCGCCCAGGATCCGGCGGTACTGACGGTGGGAGCCATGCAGGTGGGCGAAACCCATAACGTGATTCCGGAAACCGGCACCCTGAAACTGAACCTGCGCTGGTTCGACAAGGGCGTACGCCAGACCATGCTGGATGCCATCGATCGGGAAACCCGGGGTATTGCCGTCGCCGCCGGAGTGCCGAAGGAGCGCGAGCCCACCATCACCATGCTGGGGTATGCGGAACCGGTGATTAACGAGCCGGCCCTGGCGGAGAAAGCTAATGCCACTCTGGTAGGGGCTCTTGGGAAAAAACGGATCATGCCCGGCATTCCCCCGGTGATGGGGTCCGAAGATTTCCCCATGCTGGTGGCGGGTATCGACGATGCCGAGACCCTGTTCGTGGAAGTGGGCGGTGGCGCCCCGGATGTGATGAAGAAGTACATGAGCACCGGCGAACTGCCGCCGCTCAATCACAACCCGAAGTTCCGCATTGAAAACCCGGGCCTGGCCATTACCACCGCCGTACAGGCCAACAGCACCTTGTTGCTGGATGCCTTCCTTGCCGGTGGCGCTGAGTAACCTCGACGCACGTTGCGGTGATAAAAAAACAGCGGCCTGGGCCGCTGTTTTTGTTTGCAGGAAATAACGATTAGTTGGCCCGTGCAGGCCGATAACGCCGAGCCAGGCCGAGCATGCCGAGCAGAAGCAGCAGGCCACTCAGATTGACGCTGCCGATGCCGGAGGAGCTGGAGCTCCCCGTTGCGCCGTCAAGCAGACCGTCGAGCAGACTCTGGCGGGATACGGATACGATGCCGCCGCGCACGGCAATTCTCGCATCCTTTTGCCTATCCGCGTCCGCGGCGCTGCCGTCCCGGATGCCCACGCGCACACACCAGTCGCCCGGGTTCAGGCCATTGCGGTATGCGGTGGAACCGGGGGAGGGGCAGTAGCCCTCGGCGCCCCGGGCAGATGCCACGTTGCCGGCGGTCTGCCAGCCGCCGTTGGCGAACAGCTGGAAGCTGGCGTTGGGCTCGATCGCCCGGGCCTGGGGCACCACCAGGTAAGCGGTGCGTTGCGGTGCGCCCAGGGCGGCAATGCGCACGTCCATGAAGCGGTTGCCGTCGAGCAGCTCGAAGCCATTGTCGAGGGACACATTGAAGGCATCCAGCAACGCCTGGGCGCTTATCGTGGCGGCGCTGTTGCCGGCTGCCAGAACGGTGTCGCCGAGGCTGAGCTGCAGGCCGGGCTCGGTTTCCAGCAGGTGCTGGTTGGCGATGGCGGGCAGGCCCTGCAGCACATTGCTGGCGGCAATGGCATCCAGGTAATCGGGAACGCCATCGTTGTCTCTGTCGGCAAACCCTTCGCTCAGATCATCGGCACCGTCGCCGTCGCTGTCATCATGGCCCAGCAAGAGCGCTTCGCCCAGCTGGCGCAATGCCAGGGTGGTGCTCACCTCGGCGCTGCCATCGTTCACGGTCACCGCCAGAGTGTACTGTCCCGGGCCCAACAGTGCCGGATCGAAGGTAAAGGTCTGCGGGTCGCCGTCAGTGTCCACCAGCGCACCGCTGGAGGCGGACCAGTCCAGGGTGTGGCTGTCGCCGCCGTTGGCATCCTCGATGGTGGCGGTCACCGTGACCGGGCCTCCCGCCGGGGTCAGCCAGCGTGTCGTCTCACCATTCTGTTCCGCTTGTAGCTGGACCACTGGAACCACATTGCTTTCATTGATGGT